>Ga0134093_1000023_pt1 | contig 178116 bp, 194 predicted proteins | sample 4_1taG_FD_94452 | JGI IMG/M metagenome (GOLD analysis project Ga0134093, IMG submission 94452) | Switchgrass degrading microbial communities from high solid loading bioreactors in New Hampshire, USA - 4_13_20_68_A1 metaG | ecosystem: Engineered > Bioreactor > Semi-continuous > Anaerobic >...
AAAAAGCTGGCACTATGGGTCTCCAGGACCTCTTTTTTTGCTTCGATCGAGCGGTTCTCTGTGTTACTCCAACAACCAAAAGGGTGCCTTCAACTCTAGAAGACACCCTTTTTCGACAGTCTGGCCCCACCAAAACGGTGGGGTTTTTCTTTGACAGGATTTTAACACTTTGTGTGGAAATGGTTGGCAAAAAGGAGGCGATGCTGTGAAAAGAATCTTGTTGGCATGTCTAGTATTGTTGGCCCTGGCCGGGGTGACGTCTGCTGTACCCTATCCCTACAAAGACTATGACTTGCCTACGACTGGTGACCTGGCAGCCATTGAGGAAGAAGTGCGGGATAGGTACACCGTCTATGCACGTTCTGAGACTGGGTCGTTCCATTCATGGAGCTCCATATCCTGTGCAACACTGCGAGCCCCAGAACTCATGGATGCAGGACTGAACCATACCGCCAGGCAGCAGTTCCTGACCGAACAGGAGAAGAAAGACGAGAGGGAAAAGCAGTTCAAGCTGTTTGTTGACGATGTACTGTCGTTTACGCTTGTGCTGTTTTCCAGCCCATCTGCCAACGAAGGTTATCGTTACGTTGAGGTAGACAGCCCCCTATCGTCCATCTCCCGGGTCGTCCTGGAAACAAGTCACGGTGAGATCTTCCAACCTTCTTTTGTCTACTCGGTAGATAGCAAATACATAGACGGACGGTGGTGGGGGTTCAACGGATTGCAGTTCCCCCGCTACGCAGATGGTAAGCAGATAATCAACGAAGAAACAGAGTGGGTTAGGCTGTGGGTGATTGCTGGCACGAATCGGATCTACTTCCACTTTGATTTTGAACACTGAGAGGGCACCCGCGAGGGTGCTTTTTTTGTGGGTCAAGCAACAGGTCAAGCAACAGGGTGCGTAAGCGGTAGGACGAGATAGGGCAAAACGGGAATGGAAACAAGAAAGCAGACTCACAAACAGGCTCCAGTAGGGCGTTACAGGAACCGCCAGTATGATGCGGGAATGGTGTTATCAGAATTGGGGTGGTAGAGGTCGCCTGTTCAAATCAGGTCGCCCCGACCATTTTTTTACTCACTAGCTGCTGATCCGGGCAGCGGCTCACGCAAGTGATCAGCGTGTTCAGAACCCTCTCAGGACGAGAGGGTTTTTTGGCACCCAGGAATCGGTGACCGCGCCTTGGCGGGTGCGTCTCTGGCTGATTTGTGTTATAATTCTAAGGGCTGAAGACTGGCACGCCTGTCGCCGATAAGGCAGGATCAAAGCGAAGTTTTGCCAAATACTCCTAAGGGATTTCTCCCTGATGAACGCGGAGAGAGGGGATGCCATTGCTGACGAAAACGATCTCTGCGGTGCTGCTGGTGCTGTTCCTCCAAGCGCCGCCAGTGTCAGCCTCTTTCACGGCAGCAGCAGAACCCGAGCTGTACGGGGCCCAGGTACTTGTGGCGGACCTGCACGGGCTGGGGACACAGTCGCTGCTTCTGGGAAAAGATCAAGGCGTGTTTGTCCTCGAGAACGGCGAGCAGCGGCAGATTTTGGAGGTTTCCGGGCGCGTGACCGCTTTAGCTGTTGGCGATCTCACCGGTGATTTCCGCCCAGATCTTGCCGTCGGGACCGAGGGGGTCGGGGCGCTGTACCTCTACACTGAGCGTGATGGCACCTGGGAGAGGCATGGCCACGCCCAGTATCTCTGGGACACCGTTGTACGGCTGGGCATATACGATTTCAACAATGATGGTTGGGGTGATGTAGCGGCATTGACGGACAAGGGAGAGGTGTATGTCTATCTCTCCCGCGAAGGAAGTCTTTTTCCTCTCTGGAGAAGCCCCGCCGGTGAACACGTGGTAGGATTCGAAGTCCTGGATGTGGACGGGAGCGGGAATCCCGAATTCATCTTTGCCCTGCGTTCTGGCTATGTAGCAGCCCTCACCTGGGGAGAAGAAGAATTTGTGACCCTGTGGGAAAACTATCCTTGGGGAGCAGTGGAAAGCCTGGTTGCCATCCCCCATCCTTCGGCCCCAGAATGGTTGGTGGTCACCAGTCAGAAGATGCTCTATGGTTGGCGCTGGCAGAACGGGGAAGTGGTGCCCAGCAGGGCCTTTGAAGCCAAAGCCCTGGGAGAACACCTGGTATACATACCCCAACAGGGCCTGCTCAGTCTCTCTGGTTCCACAGGTGTATCCCTCTTTGAGCTGCAATCAGCAGCCGTTGTAGAGGAATGGAGAGTGCCTGGCCTGCTGGCAGACAGTGCATTTTTCTATCAAGGAGAGTTTTACGTTCACGACAGGACAAACGCCTACTTGAGGTTGGTGGAAGGCACACCTCAGTGGCGCCTCTTCGTGTACGAAACCGAGGTAACCGGTTTTGTAGATATCCTTGTAAGGGAAGGGGAGGTCTACGCCAACCTTTTGGAGCTGGCACCGGTTTTGGGACTGACTGTTGAACTTGATGACGGCTGGCAGGTGATGGGGGCAAAGGGGCAGATCACCCTCTGGTCTGATAGGGCAGTCCTACGATGGAACGAGATGCAGATTCCTCTGAGCCGGCCCCTGCTGGAGGAAGGAGGGGTTCCTTTCGTGCCCCTGGACGTTCTACCTCTATTGGGCTGGACTGTTCAGGTAGACTCCCTGCGCCAGCTGCTGGTTTTCCTGGAGACCTGGGGTTGGTGGATCTAGAGGGGGCACCTTTTCTCGCCGTTAGGAAGGAAATTGTGACGAACTTGTTGAATGTAGGCGAGGTATAAAAGACATAAACAGATCCAACTGATGGGTTCATTAAGAGGAGGAGAATGTGTGAAGGAATACGGAACAGAGTTCTTGCGCAATGTGGCCTTGGTAGGTCACGGTGGTTCGGGAAAGACCTCTTTGGCCGAAGCCATGCTGTTTGTCGCCAAAGCCACGACCAGGCTGGGCAGAGTAGATGACGGGACAACGGTGATGGACTTTGACGCAGAGGAAACGCGCCGCCAGATTTCGATCAATACCGCTCTTGCGCCCGCTGAGTGGAAGAATCATAAAATAAACATTCTGGATACCCCCGGCTATTTTGACTTCGTGGGCGATGTGATCGCAGCCCTCACCGTTGCCGACTCAGCGTTGATGGTTGTCTGCGCTTCCTCCGGCGTGGAAGTTGGGACTGAGAAGAACTGGACGCACCTGGAAGACATCGGTCTGCCGCGCAGCGTCTTTGTGAACAAGATGGACAGAGAAAATGCCAATTTCGGCAAGGTAGTCGAACAGCTGCGCAGTTTCTTCGGCCCGAAACTGGTGCCGGTGCAGCTGCCCATCGGTGAAGCGGATACGTTCCGCGGGATCGTGGATCTGGTGGCAATGAAGGCCTACTTCAAAGAGGGCGACGGCTTCAAGGAAGGGCCTGTCCCGGCTGAGATGCAGTCCGAAGTGGAAACGGCCCGCGAGGAGATGATCGAGGCCGCTTCGGTTGCCGATGAAGAACTGATGATGAAGTATCTGGAGGGTGAATCCCTCACCGACGAAGAGGTCGAAAAGGCCGTTCGTTTGGGAACACAGACTGGTGAATTGGTGCCAATCCTCTGCGGAAGCGCTGCCTCCACATTCGGCGTTGCTCTTCTCAACGATCACATCGTGCGCTGCATGCCTTCTCCGGCGAACCGCAGCGTTCCCGGTAAGAACGGGGCGGGAGAAGAGATCACCATCAGCACCTCTGACAAAGACCTGGCCGCTCTGGTGTTCAAGACCATGGCCGACCCCTATGTCGGCAAACTCACCCTGTTCAGAGTCTTTTCGGGAACCATGCGTTCGGACAGCACCTGCTACAATGTGCGCACGGGGCGTGACGAGCGCATTGGCCAGCTGTTCCTGATAAAGGGCAAGGAGCAGATCGCGGTGAGCAAGGTCGGCCCGGGCGATCTCGGCGCAGTGGCCAAACTGCAGGAGACGACGACCAATGACACCCTGACCACGCGCGAAGGCAAGATCACCATCAACCCCATCGCCTTCCCGAAACCCAATATGATCCTGGCCATTCAGCCGAAGGCCAAGGGTGATGAGGACAAGATCGCTTCTGCCCTCGGCAGGCTGTCAGAAGAAGACCCCACGATCAAAGTGGAGAGAAGGACCGATACCGGCCAGAACTTGATCCACGGCATGGGCGATGTGCACATTGAAGTGATCACCAGCCGCCTGCAGAAAAAGTTCGGGGTTGAAGTGGACCTGAGCACACCGGTCGTCCCGTACCGTGAGACTATCCGCGGACGGTCGAAGGCGGAAGGAAAACACAAGAAGCAGACCGGCGGCCGCGGCCAGTATGGCCATGTCTGGCTGGAAGTGATGCCGGCTGATCCCGACGCAGAAGAACGTTTGGTGTTTGAGGACAACATCTTCGGCGGTGCCGTGCCCCGCAACTACATCCCTGCCGTAGAAAAAGGGCTGAGGGAGATTCTCGACGACGGTCCTCTGGCTGGCTATCCGGTTGAGGGCGTCAAGGTTTCGCTCTTTGACGGTTCTTACCATCCCGTTGACTCTTCAGAAATGGCCTTTAAGATTGCAGCCGGCCTGGCTTTCCGAAAGGGTTTCTTGGACGCCAACCCCGTTCTGCTGGAGCCGATCATGAACGTGGAGATCACCGTTCCCGAAGCGTTCATGGGCGATGTTATGGGCGATTTGAACAAAAAGCGCGGCAGGATCCTTGGTATGGAGCCCAGGGGCGGTATGCAGGTCATCAAGGCGCAGGTCCCCATGGCCGAGATGTTCAAGTATGCCATTGACCTTCGTTCCATGACCCAAGGCCGCGGTTCCTTCACCTCCGAGTTCAGCCATTATGAGGAGGTTCCGACCCAGATCGCTGAACAGGTGATCGCCGAGGCGAAGAAAAAGGACGAATAACGGCTTACGCTGGTCCTGAATGCAGCCCCCAGGGGCTGCATATTTTTCTTCCGGCGGCATAGGTTTTACCGGGTGATCGTGACCATGAGGAAGAATAACCTCGATGCCGCCAGGGTGAAGCTGCAGCCTCTTGCTGTACTTCAGGGCGTGGCGTTAGCCTTTGGCCTGCTCCTGCTGATTGCCCTTGCCTTGGCGCTCGCCGTCTTCTTCACTACCTGGCAGGCCACGCCTCGACTCCTGAACCTACTCGCCCATCTTGCAGTGGTGGCCGGAGCCTTCTGGGCAGGTAAACGGTGCCTGCGTTGGGCATGGCTGCATGGAGTTGTAGTTGGACTCGCAGCATTCCTTCTTTTCGGGCTGTTGAGTTCGGCGCGCCAACCCCTGCTCAGCTGGCTTTGGTGGCAGAGAATGCTTCGCATGGTTCTTGCCGCCATGTTTGGCGGGATGCTCGGCGGTCTGGGCCGCAAGGTCTGAACCGCAGTGAGAAAAATTACCGGTTCGCAGGACTAGGTGCTTGCTTAGCGAAAGAGATATAATTGATCAAGTGCAGCGAATCTTGCCAGGGAAGGAGCAGTCTTGCCCGACATGAAGTGGAAGCTTAAGCAGCTTTTTTGGCTAACCATCCTTCTCCTGTTGATGAGCCAGGGCGTGCTGGCGGAGGACCCTGTGGGTGATGTTGGTTATAACTGGGACGAATTGTTCAAACCATCCGCAGTCTGGGCTGAGATTACCGCGTACACGGCGGCCTTTGACGCTTGGGGCAGCGGCAGCAAGCGGGTCGGCGAGTTTTCCGCAGGCGAACAGGTAGAAATCGTGCGCGATCACAACTACCAGTGGTACTTGGTGAAGGCCGCCGATGGGCGGGAGGGTTGGATCCCCGTGGACAAGCTGTCAATTCCCGAAGATCCTGAGACCAACCCCGAGCTTGTGCCGGCGGAGATCCTGGAAGCATACGTAAATGCCCATGGATTCACGTCCAAGACCGATCAGCTGGTGTGGGTTGACATCGACCGACAGCTGACCCATGTCTTCGTTGGGCAGATGGGAAGCTGGCAGCTTCTGCGGACCATGGTCTGCGCCACCGGGAAGAACACTGCCCCAACCTTGAGAGGGCTGCACGAAATCGCCGATCGCGGTGAGTGGTTCTTCGCTGAACGTTTCGGTCAAGGCGCAGAAAACTGGGTTCAGTTTTCCGGGCCGTATTTGTTCCATTCGCTGCCCATGGATCGCCAGCGCACCATAGTGGATTACACTCTCGGGAAGCGGAGTTCGTCCGGCTGTGTGCGGCTCTCCATGGAAGACTCGCGCTGGTTCTACGGGTTCATAAAGCGAGGCTCCACAGTGTTTGTCAACTAGTAGACAAAAGTGACGCCCCATCGAGGACGATGGGGTGGTTTTCTGAAAGGAATATGCACGCAGATGGCTGGATTCAGACTACATCATCGAAGCTCAAATCTGTCACTGGGGCAGACCATGCTCCTTTTTGCACTGCCGATCATGGCAGTAAACATCCTACAGCTGCTTTTCAACGCTGCTGACATGATCGTCGTCGGGCGTTTTGAGGGCAGCAGGGCCCTTGCAGCCGTTGGGGCGACGGGGGCGCTGTTTAACCTGATCGTGAACTTGTTCATGGGCCTTTCTGTGGGCACCAGCGTGATCGTGGCGCGCGCCTTCGGCGCCAAAAACCTTGAGGACATCCGGCAGGCAGTGCACACATCGATCGCAGTGGGTATCATAGGCGGCATCATGGCCACCGGAATCGGATTGGCCTTCTGCACTCCACTGCTGCACTGGATGGGGACTCCCGATGAGATTCTGGGGCTGTCCAGCCGCTACATGGCCATCCTTTTCTACGGGATGCCGGCCTCCATGGTGTTCAACTTCGGCGCCGCCATTCTGCGCGCTGTGGGGGACAGCAAACGGCCCATGTACTTCCTCGTCGTCAGCGGAACGGTGAACGTTGCGCTCAACGTGCTGTTCGTCGCTGTGCTGCGCTGGGGCGTGGCAGGCGTGGCTTGGTCAACCACCATCACCCAGTACCTGGCGATGGCTCTGATCATCGCGTCCTTGATGAAGCAGGAAGGCGCGCTGCGTTTCAGCTGGAACAGGTTGAAGATCCATACGCAGAAGCTGGCGCTGATCCTAAAGATTGGAGTACCCGCAGGCCTGCAGGGCGTACTCTTTTCCATTTCTAACGTTCTCATCCAGTCAGCAGTGAACTCCTTCGGCACCACGATGGTGGCTGCCAGTGCAGCTTCGTCAAACGTTGAGAACCTGGTGGCTACACCGATGAACGCCTATTACCAGGCGGCGATCACCTACGCCGGCCAGAGCATGGGAGCAGAGGATTACGACGCGATCGACCGCATCGCCAAGATCTCGACGGGTTTCGTTTTCGTCACCTGGTTGGTTTTGGGGGGAATAACCCTGCTGCTTGGGCGGACTCTGTTGGGCTTTTACACGTCGGACCCCACGGTAATCGATTTGGGCATGGTGCGCATGACGGTGCTTATGTCGCTGTACTTCACCTGCGGGATCATGAACGTGTTTCCAGGCATCACCCGTGCCATGGGTTACTCGGTTCTACCCATGCTCAGTACGCTGGTGGGGGCATGCCTTATGCGCATCGTCTGGCTGGTAACCGTGTTCAAGTGGTATCCCACGCAGATGGTCCTGTTCGCAGTGTACCCTGTGACCTGGGCACTGGCAGGAGTGGGGCAGGTGGCCAGTTTCTTCTATGCCCGCAGCCAGGTCCGCAGGGGCCACGCGCAGGCTGAAGGACGTGCCGCAGCGGTCTAGTCAAGACCATGGATTGACAAACCGCGGTTTCTCTGCTTTAATAGTGGGAAAAAGCAAAGACGATGAAGAGAAGGAGCCACAGCAGCGGCCTCCCAGCGAGCCGGGGATGGTGCGAGCCTGGCAGAAGCCCTGTGTGGAAGGACACCTCGGAGTTGCCATCTGACCGAAAGGATGTGCCGGTTTCCACCGTTATCTGGACTTGAGATGCTCCAACTGAGAACTGGGTGGCTGCAGTAACTCGTCCCAAGGTGGGCGAGTTTTTCTCTCGGTGGAGCGAATTAGGGTGGTACCGTGCTTCCAGCGCCCCTAGCCAGCAGTGGCTAGGGGCGCTGCTATTAGAAAGGGGAGACAAACATGCAGCGTACACTGGTCGAAGACCTTTCTGCCCACTGCGGAGAACAGGTCTTGGTGAAGGGTTGGCTTGAGCGTATAAGGGAGCTGAGTACGGTTTCTTTCCTCATCCTGCGGGACCGTACCGGCACCGTGCAGATCGCCGCTGATCCGAAGCTCTATGCCGAACTGAAACTCTCGACTGAGAGCGTGGTTGAGGTGCTGGGTAGGGTACATAGTGAGCCGCGGGCAAAGGCTGGGTTCGAGGTTGCGGCCGACAAGATCACCGTTCTCTCCAGGGCTGAGAACCTGCCCATCCAGATCAACGGCCCAGTCCTCAACGTCCCTCTCGAACTTGCCCTTGACAACCGGGTCTTAAGCCTGCGTCACCGCCTGATCAACCCCATCTTCCGGATCCAGGCTGCACTGGTGCACGGATTTCAAACCTTTTTGAGCCGGGAGGGCTTTGTCCAGGTTTTTACCCCGAAGATCGTGGCTAGTGGGACCGAAGGAGGGACTGAACTCTTTCCTCTGCAGTACTTCGAAGAAAAGGCCTTCCTGTGCCAGAGTCCGCAGTTCTACAAGCAGATGATGGTTGGTGCCGGCTACGAACGGGTATACGAGGTCGGGCATGTGTATCGCGCTGAGAAGCATGCCACTTCGCGTCACCTCAACGAATATGTGAGCCTCGATCTGGAGATGGGCTTCATTGAGGATGAACACGAGATCATGGCCCTTGAGAACAGGCTTCTGGCCTTCATGTTCTCGTACACCGCAGAGCGATGTGCCAAGGAACTGCACATCCTGGATGTGGAGGTGCCTTCGGTTCCGGCCGCGATCCCCAAGATCGCTCTGGATGATGCCCTGGCGCTTCTTACCGAGAAGTACGGCAAGCAGGCTGCCGGTCAAGATCTCGATCCTGAAGGTGAAAGACTGCTCAGCGAGCACATCAAGGAGACCACGGGCAGTGAGTTCGTCTTCGTGACCGATTACCCCTGGGAAAAGCGGCCCATGTACACGATGCCCAAGGGGACGGGCTTGACCCGCAGCTTCGACCTCCTTTTTAGGGGCCTGGAGATCACCACGGGAGGGCAGCGCATCCACACCCACGACCTGCTGGTGGAAAACATCCGCAAAAAGGGCCTGGACCCGGACGCCTTTTCTTCTTACATTGAGAACTTCGCTTGGGGCATGCCGCCCCACGGCGGACTGGCGATCGGCCTTGAACGCCTGACAGCTCAGCTCCTGGGCCTGGCCAATGTGCGGGAGGCCAGCCTTTTCCCAAGAGACCGCTTCCGCCTCACACCCTGAGGGCGGCCTGCGTGCCCTGCCTCGGCAGGAAACTCTGTCCAGTAAAGGGAATAGAGTGAGAACAGGTTACTGCAGTTTTCAGCAGGGAGGGTGGATTGTGCAGCGTTTCAGCTCGTATGTGTCGGTTATTGTCCTGGCTTGGGCTTTCCATCGTTTGGCCCGAGCAGTATTCGGCTTTCCCCTGTTTTCGCTCACAGACTTCAGCGCGCGGGAGTTCGCCGTTGACTTCGGAGTCTACATCGTGTCGTTTTTTGCCGCCTATCTGCTGATCAGGAGAACCAAGGACAGGAGAAACGAGTCAGAGCAGTGACACCCTCCGCAATATGGCCAAAAGGATTTCCGGCGGCGCAGGCGAAGTGTAGTGGTCAAGAACGATGCAGGGGTGTGGTACCGTGGAGCTGGTCTGGTATGAACGGATGGATGACTTCTTGGAAGTCACCCTAACCTACCTCGAAAGAGATGAGGCACTGAACAATCTCATGTTAGGCGTTGCCTTGACCGTCGCCGCGGGTGGAGGCCTCTATGACGAACTCAAGATGGTCACCGTGCGTGAGGGCGAAGCTACTTTGGCTGCAGGCCTGCAGACTGTCCCGGCCAATCTCATGCTCTACATCGTACCGGGTGCACCTGAGCTGGAAGTCCTGAGGTTTCTTGCAGAAGGTCTTTGCGCGGCGGGGGTCAAGCTGCCCGGAGTCATCGGTCCTCAGGGGACAGCTGCTCGTTTTGCCAGCCTGTGGTCGAATCTGATTGGATGCGGAGTAGAGCTTGACATGCCCCTGAGGGTCTACGAGCTGAGGAGCGTCCAGAGCGGTTTGGTAGGGGAAGGGATGCTGAGAATAGCCGGAGACGGGGATCTTGATTGGATCATCCAGGCGATTTCCTCCTTTGAGCAGGATGCAGCCATCGACGAGTCTCCAGACCCGGAGCGGGTCGGAAAGTTGGCGCGCCGGCTTGTTGGAAGACAAGGCCTTTATCTGTGGGAACATGAGGGCAGGGTCGTCTCCATGGCCGCCAAAACTCGTCCGACGCGCCACGGCATCGCACTAAATTATGTATATACTCCCGGGGAACTAAGGGGACGGGGTTATGCCACCAGCTGTGTCGCAGCACTGTGCCAGGAGCTGCTGGACGAGGGGTACGAGTTCTGCACCCTGTTTGCTGATCTGCGCAACCCAACTTCCAACGGCGTCTATCTTCGGGTCGGCTTCAAGCCGATAGGAGACTTCGCCAGCTACCGGTTTACGGGGGAGAACCGATGATTATCAGCGCCAGCCGCCGCACAGACATCCCGGCCTTCTACACTCCCTGGCTGATGGAACGCCTGCGGACGGGTTCTGTCTGCGTGCGCAACCCGTTTCGTCCGCGGCAGGTCAGCTTGGTCTCCCTGAAACCGGAGGACGTTGACTGCATCGTCTTTTGGACGAAGAATCCGGCGCCGCTCATGCCGCATCTAGCAGAAATCGAAGAGATGGGCTTCACGTTCTATTTTCAATTCTCTCTGACTCCATACGACCGAACCATCGAGCGCAGTGTTCCGGACAGGAAGGTTTTGGTGCAGACTTTCCGAGAGCTTGCTGAGAGGGTAGGGGCGCAGCGCGTGGTGTGGCGTTACGATCCGATCATCTTGAGCGCAGAACTGTCTGTCGATAGGCACGTGCAGCTCTTCGCTGAGCTTGCCGCAGAGCTGCGGGGGAGTTGTGAACGGTGCATGATCAGCTTCCTCGATTTCTACGCCAAAACCAAACGCAATACGAAAGAGCTTGAGCTGCTCCTCATTTCGGAGCAGGACATGCAGCTTCTGGGCCAGAATCTTTCCGCTGCTGCCAAGGCGTGTGGGATAAGAGTCTTCACATGCTGCGAGCAGGCCGATCTGAGCAGGTGGGGTATCGGCCATGGCAAGTGTGTTGACGATGAACTGATCGGAAGCATCACAGGCCGGCCCCTCGCCTCAGCAAAGGACCGAAACCAAAGACCCGCCTGCGGGTGCGTGAAGAGTGTAGATATCGGGGCGTATGACACCTGTCTGCACCAGTGCCTGTATTGCTATGCCAATGCTGATCACGCCAAAGCGGCCGCCAACTGGAACGACCATGACCCTCGCTCCCCGCTGCTTCACGGGTGGGTCACGCCTGACGATGAGTTGGTTTTCCGCAAAGAAAAAAAGAGGCTAGGCAGCCTCTTTACTGAGTGTAGTTTTTAGGGCTTTGGAGCGCCAGGTGCCCCGCCTGAACAGAGCGTAGGTGATGATGGCGCCCAAGAACCAGGAGACAAGCAGCGAGACAAACGTGGATTCGGGCCTGCCCGTGGGATATGCGGCGCTTCTTGTCAGGTGGGCCAGGATGTAGGCCAGGGGCACACGGATGATCACTGTGGTCACGATGGAGATCCACATGGGTGTCATCGTATCTCCGGCACCGCGCATCACTCCTGAGAGGCACTGGGTAACCGCCATGGCGATGTAACCTACCGCCAGGATGCGCAGCATGCGCTGGCTGAGGGCCACGAGCTCAGGCGTGTCTGTGAAGACGTGCATCAAGTAGTGGCCGAAAAAGAGCAGGATCACAGTGATGGCAGTGCTTACGCCCACGGCGATCAGGGTCCCGTCTCTAGTGCCCTTTTCTACTCGATCGACCTTTCCAGCCCCGATGTTCTGCCCGGCGAAGGTGGTCATGGCACTGCCGAAAGAGAAGTTTGGCATCATGGCAAACCCGTCGACGCGCATGACAATGACGTTGCAGGCGATGACCAGCTCGCCAAAGCTGTTCGTCAGCGACTGCACCATGATCATGGCCATGGAGAAAATGGCCTGCGTCAAGCCTGATGGAAGGCCGAGTTTGAGCACGGTCCAGGCCATATCTCTGTCTGGCTTGAGCATTGAGAGGTTCATGTCGAAGTGCTCTCCCATCTTGGCCAATTTCAGCAGGCAGAGCACAGCTGAAAGACCTTGGGCCAACACTGTGGCCAGGGCAACACCGGGAACCCCCATGTCAAAGTTTGCGACGAAGACGATATCCAGCACCACGTTTAGGGCCGTGCTTACCAATAGGAAGACCAGTGCCGACACGGAATCGCCGAGGCCCCGCAGGATGCCTGAAAGGATGTTGAAATAAGAAAAACCAACGCTGCCGAGGAACAGGATATTCAGGTAACCGGTGCACCAGTCGATGATCGATTCAGGGGTGTTCAGCAGCTCCAAGAGCGGCCGCGTGACCAGAGGACCCACAACCATGATGATCACTGAGGAAAGGGCAGTCAGGGTCAAGCAGTTACCGATAGTCCGGGAAAGGTTCTCTCTGTCTTTGGCACCGAAGTACTGGGCCACCATAATGCCGGCTCCGACCGACAGGCCAACAAACAGCACCAGCAGCAGGTTCAGGACGGGTGAGGCGCTGCCCACTGCTGCCAAGGCATTGTCACCGATGTACCGCCCTACTATGATGGAGTCGGCGGTGTTGTAAAACTGCTGGGCGATGTTTCCGATGAGCATGGGGATGGAGAACTCCACGATGCGTTTCCACGGAGGGCCCTGGGTTAGATCTTTGGCGGTGAAGAGCTGTCGAGCCTTGGCCATATGAAACCTCCTTAGACAGAAAGAGAGAAGCCAGTCGGCTCCCCGAAACGATAGTGCTAGATCGATTCTAGTACCCATTTCCCCATCTGTCAATACGATAGGGTCGCACGCGTCAGGCAGGCTGCGGCTGGGGTGAACCGCATGTCGGCACACTGTCTTGAAGAGAAGGTGGCGGCGGATGGAAATACTTGTAATTCGACATGGACAGTCACAAGCGGATCTCGAAGATCGTCACGAAGGCCGCGCCGATTTCCCCTTGACGGAACTGGGGATGCGGCAGGCCAGTCTCCTTGCGGAGTGGTGCAGGGTCAACTATCCGCCAGAACTGATCATATCCAGCCCCATGAAGCGGACCAGCGCCACCGCTCAGCTTCTGAGTGAGGCCACGGGATCGCCGCTTGAATGGGAGCCCGATCTTGTGGAGTGGAACAACGGGCTTTTGGCGGGGCTGACTCGCGCTGAAGCCCAGGCCAGGTTTCCTCGGCCGGCTGGAGGTCGCAAACCTCACGATACATACGCAGAGACAGAATCCCTAATCGATTTTCGAGCAAGGGCAGAAAGGTTTTGGTCCCGTTTCACCCATGGGTACATACTGCCCGGGAGATACAAGAGGATCGCCCTGGTTTCCCACGGCGGCATGATCAACCTTCTCTTCCGCTGCTTTTTAGCCCTGCCGGTGGTGAGTGACATCAACTTCGTTACCGGCGACACCGGAGTACATCTGTGGCTGGTGGAGCAGGGTAGGAAGACAGTTGTGTTCACCAACCGGCTGGACCACCTGCGAGGGCTGGATTAGAAAGGAGAAGTCTATGGCGGGCATAGGCCGAGAATTCATGGAAAAGACGAAGTATCAGAACCTCCCTGAGTCCCCGCAGGAGCAGGGACTGCCCCAACCTCCCCTGCAGCTTCCCTGTCCGGCGGAGGCGGTGCTTATCGAACTGCCGAGAGTTGAACAGATTATGGTTAAGCAGGTTGATCTTCAAACCGCTATCGCCAAACGGAGGAGCTTGCGCGAGTTCTCCCGGGCTTCTTTGAGTCTGGATGAGTTGGCCTATCTTCTCTAGGCCTCCCAGGGTGTGCATGAAGTGCTGAATGGGAGGGCCACTCTGCGCACCGTACCGTCAGCAGGCGCCCGCCATGCCCTGGAAGCCTATCTGCTGGTGAACAGGGTCCACGGCCTTGAACCTGGGCTGTACCGCTATCTTGCTATCGGGCACAAGCTGGTGCCAGTGGTGCTGGGATCCAACCTTGCCAGGGATGTGGCTGAGGCCGCAGCTGATCAGGTCTTCGTGGCACAGAGCGCGGCCACATTTATCTGGTGTGCAGATATCAAAAGGATGGCTTGGAGATATGGTGAGCGCGGCTACCGCTATGTGCACCTCGACGCTGGCCATGCCTGCCAGAACCTCTACTTGGCGGCGGCAGCCGTTGGCTGCGGAGTCTGCGCCGTGGCCGCTTTTGATGATGACCGGCTGAACGCCCTGCTGGGCCTCGATGGAGAGAACCAGTTTGCGGTCTACTTGGCGGCATTGGGCAAGAAACGAACCATTTGGGGGTGACCCATTGGACACCAAAGAACTCGAGCGAGAACAAATGTGGCTTGACCGGGTCTACGCGGAAATAGATGGACAGTTGGCCGAACAGGAGGCCAAAGTCAGGGAATACTATGAAAGCATGCGTTCGGTGCGGCGCTCTTTGAGCGAAGAACACGGGATCAGCTCTGCAAGCGAGAAACGTCTGATGGACGCGGCCCAGGCTATCACCGAACTCAGGCAGGGTGGCGTTGAGTTCGGCCTGCAGAACCGCCTTTTGGGCCAGCTCAGGGCCTTGGAAAGAAACCCGTACTTCGGACGCATTGACTTTTGGGAAGAAGGATCCAACAGCGCAGAGGTCATCTATGTCGGGGTACACACCCTGTTGAACAGAGCCACGGGCTGGCCCATGGTCTATGATTGGCGCGCGCCCATTTCCAGCATGTTCTATGACTATGGTCCCGGCGAAGCGGAGTACACCGGCCCTGGAGGAGTTTACCGCGGCAAGATCACGCTCAAGCGCCAATACGGCATCAAGGCGCGCCGGCTCGCCTACATGTTCGACAATGATCTCACGATCTCCGATGAGATCCTGCGCGAAGCGCTGGGGCGCAGCGCCACCGCTAGGATGCGCACCATCGTGAACACCATCCAGCGTGAGCAGAACCGGGCCATCCGCAATGATCAGGATGCGCGGCTTTTGGTAGAGGGCGCCGCCGGAAGCGGTAAGACAGCAGTTGCCCTGCACCGCGTGGCCTACATGCTCTACAAGTACCGCGACATGCTGCAGTCAGAGAACATCCTGGTCTTTTCGCCGAACCGGGTTTTCGGCGACTACATTTCCCAGGTTCTCCCCGATTTGGGCGAGGAAAATGTTCCGCAGATGACCTTCAGAGAGTTTGCCGAGTCCTTCTTCGCCTGGCGATGGGAGGTACAGACTCAAGTTTCCTTCCTGGAGCAGCTGCTCGGGAGTTCACCCGTTGAGCGGGACATGCTTCTGACTCGCTGCAGCTTTAAGGCGTCTCCACAGTTTCAAAAGGTGTTGGATCGGCTCGTGCTCTTGATCAGCGATGAGGCAGCCCGCTTCAGTGATGTGTACTACGGTCGGAAGCTGCTCATTTCCGCTGCGGATCAGACCCGGATGTTTTCAACAAACTACGCTTATCTTCCCGTCCAAAAACGGATGTCCAAGATCAGCCAGCGTATCCTGCATATGCTCCGCCCTCTCAAGAAGAAGCGGGTAAAACAAGTCTTTGCCGCACTGCAGAGCGATCCAGCCTTTGAAGAGGAGAGCTGGTGGACCAGGGCACGTGAAGCCGTAAACCGGGTTCGCACAGAGCTCAAGCCCGTCTTCAGCCTGCTGCGGGAACACTACTCCGTGGACTGCATCGCGTGGTACCAGCGTCTCTGGCACGATGATGGGCTGTGGGCTGAAGTGGCCTGTGGTCTGGAGCGGCCGCAAGGGGCCGAAGGGAGTCTGCGCACTCTTGACGATGGAGTCATCGCCTTCGAAGATGCGGTGCCCCTTCTGTATCTGAAAGGAGAGCTGGAAGGCTACCCAGTGAAGCGGGGGATTATGCACGTTGTTGTCGATGAAATCCAGGACTATGCCCCTCTGCAGCTGCAGGTGTTGACCAAGACTTTCCCGGCTGCCCGTTTTACTCTCGTCGGCGATGCGCAGCAGTCACTGCATCCTTTCGTCTGGAGCAGCGGCGCAGGAAGCCTGGCAGACCTCTTTGAAGGACTAGAACTGGCCACAGTGCGGTTGAACAAGAGCTATCGTTCAACACAGGAAATCTTCCGTTTCTGCAGTGCGCTGGCTGGAAGCTCTTCAGCCGCGACGGTGCTGCGTACGGGCGCAAAGCCGGTAGTCTACCAAGTGGAGAGGGAGCAGTACGGCGCCCGCCTTGCCGCGCTGGTGAAAGAAGGGCTCGATGCCGGGCATGGGCTGGTGGCAGTGATCGCCAAGACGGTGGAGGAATGCCAGGAGATCTTCTCGGTCTTGCGTCTGCAGGACGTTGGCGTTCAGCCCAGTCTGCTGATCAGAGAGAGTGCTGAGTTTGAGAGGGGAGTGCTGGTTCTCCCGGTGTTCCTGGCAAAAGGCCTGGAGTTCGATGCCGTGGTGATCGCCAACGTGAGCACCGCCCAGTACAGCGCCAAGTACGATAGACGGCTGCTTTACGTGGCCTGCAGCAGGGCACTGCACAAGTTGGACTTGATCTGCAGCGGTGATCTTTCTCCCTTTGTGAAAAGTCTTCCCGCTGAGCTCTACGAACTTGAGGCAGGCCTTGGTTCATGATACAATAAACACAAAGACCATTCATCCTGGAGGAGAGCAATGATCAGCTAACCAACATGAAGGCAGACTCAGATTGTGGAAGGGGCCTCAATGAGGCTTGCTTTGTGGTCGCCATGTTGGGTTGCTGAACTGCTCTTGTCGGGCGTGTTTTGGTCATGCCTTGACAGTAAAGTTCGTCTGCTTGCGCCCAAGCAGACTTCTTTTTTGCCTACCCACCGGCGGCCCTCTGGGGAGGTGGGAGCATGCTTATCATCAAGAATTTGACCCTTTCGATGACTAAGGATTTGAGGGTTCTGTTAGAGGACTTCAGTTTCTCGCTTCAGGCCGATATGAAAGTCGGGTTGATCGGCGAGGAAGGGAACGGCAAATCCGCTCTTCTAAAGGCGATCGCAGATCCGGAGTCACTGCGCGGCTACCTCGAGATCACAGGCGAGATCATAACCGCCGGCGAAGTGATCGGGTACCTTCCGCAGGTTCTTACGGATGTGGTCTTGGATCAGAGCACAAGCCGGTACCTCAAGGAACGAACAGACCCTGAGGATTTTGATTACGCACTTTTTTACCGGCTCCTCGATGAAATGGGGTTTCCCGAAGACCGCATCTCCGATGGGATCTCCATGCGCCAGCTGTCGGGTGGAGAGAAGATCAAGTTCCAGCTGCTCTGTGAAATGCTGAAGAGGCCGACGGTCCTTCTGCTCGATGAACCGAGCAATGATCTCGATTTGGAGTCTGTGCAGTGGCTGGAAGGGTTTATCAGCAAGACAAGGATACCCATGATCTTCGTATCCCACGACGAACTCCTGCTTGATCGCTGCGCCAACACCATCATCCATCTGGAGCAGTTGATGCGCAAACGCAAGCCGCAGTATACCATCGCTCGCCTGCGGTACGGAGAATATGTGCAGGATCGTGAAGAACGCATCACAAAGCAGATTCGGGTTGCCCAAAAGGAGCGGGAAGAGTTCGCCGCCAAGCTTGAGCGCTACCGTCAGATCTACCAGCGGGTTGAGCACGAGCTGCGCACTGTGTCCCGCCAGGCACCCTCCGTGGGAAAGAATCTCAAAGATAAGATGCACAGCGTGAAGTCCCTTGGGAAGCGCCTCGAACGGGAGAAGGACCAGCTGGCAAAACGCCCCGATTTCGAGGAAAGCATCAACGTCAGTTTCGACAGCGCGGTTTCTCTGCCCAGGGGAAAAGTGGTTTTGGATCTTCAGCTCGAGCCTTTACGTGCCGGAGAACGGCTCTTGAGCCAGCGAGTGCACCTGCGCATCCTGGGTCCGCAGAAGGTGTGCATCATCGGCGGGAACGGTGCGGGGAAGACGACGCTTCTGCGTGCCATCGTGCAGGACTTGGAGCAGAGGGGCATCAACTACGGCTATATGCCCCAAGACTACTCTGAGCATATGGATCCTGGAAAGAGCGCTGTGGAATTCCTGATGTGCGCAGGCACTAAGGAAGAGCTGACCAAGATCCGCACCTACTTGGGCAGCATGAACTTCACACCCCAGGAGATGGAACACGCTCTCTCTGAACTCTCAGGCGGGCAGAGGGCGAAACTGTACTTTTCCAAGATGATCCTGGACCGTGCTGAGGTTTTGGTTCTTGATGAACCGACGCGGAACCTATCCCCGCTTTCGGGGCCAGAAATACGTTCTGCTCTGAAGGAGTTTGGCGGCTGCATCATAGCCGTGTCCCATGACCGCAAATTCATCGCTGAGGTTTTTCAGGAAGTGATGCTCCTGGATGGTGAAGGGCTTCGGCCGGTGAGCTTCTCTGAGAAGATGGAGAATTTCGCTTTCAGCTGAAGGAGGAAATCCTCGCTTTGGAGCCGCTCGGAGTCGATCCCGAGTTTCAGAAGAGAGTCTAGCGGGTGAGCTTCTGTAGTTTTCGGGAAGCAGTACCTGTCGGCCGCCCCACTCCGCAGGCGAGTGGGGCGCTGCTCTGCATGCCCACAGTTAGAACTCGAAAGTGTTGCCGCTGGGCGATATCACCCACTGGATCCTTCTGGAGCCCTCCGTGCCAGAACCGCTTCCCGATCGTCGCACGTGCGCTTTACCGTAAAGGCCGTCTCTTGTTATGAAGGCAATATACACCGATTCCGACGATATGCTTACCGACTCCTGATACCCGTCCAGGGGGACTTCGAGGATCTCGCCTAGTGTGTAACCAGTGCGATAGCCACTGCTGGATTCGTTGATCACCTGAATTCCTGCTCTGCCCGGTGTCGATAGAACATACCCTTTACGTGACAAGTCCGCTTCTGAGCGATCGCTAGTGTATTGCCAGTAGACACCGTATCCGCCTTGGCTTGGTCCTTGAAAACCAAGGAACTTAATGCTGTGCTGTGTGGCAACGTCAGCGATAAAGGCCTCGTGGTGGTAGCTGATCTTCGGAGTCTCAATGAAAACGGGGCTGTTCTTCACCTCGATCTGCTGTTTAAAGCCATGGAACACGGGGTATGAACCGAGTACGCTTAAAGACAGAGTATACGGCCTGAAGGAGCTGCACTGAAGCTCCAGTGACCGGATTCATCCGTGACAGTAGTCTGTGAGACATAGTGTCCGTCGTTTGACGTCCCAGATAGGTGGACGTTGATACCGCTGTGATCAGCAAAGTGGTACTTCTGGGTAATGCCCTCTACGCGCACGCTCCGACCATAGTTTCCTCCAGCACTACCCAAGCAGCCACTGAACAAGGTGGCGATCAGCAATAGAGTTACTCCCACTGCGGCTTCTCGCTTCATGTACAATCCCTTTTCAGAAGAGCTGGGTGGGGCCACTGTCACGGCATACAGCCTAACGCGATGGCCTCGTTGCGGTTTTCCGACTTGAGTTCACTCGTTGTTTTCACTTAGCTACGTGTGGTCCTCCAGACGACCTTTGTCTCGCAGTTTCCTAGGTGCATCCGTGAGATGGTAGGTCCAAACGGGCCGACCCGAGGATGGATACAGCAAAAAGGAAAGCAAGCAGAGGAGACAACTTCCGTCGATGCGTTTGAGCTTCACCCCCCACAAGACCACAGAACACATACCAAGGTGATCAGAACAACAGGGGACAGGCACCCAAGTGGAGTGAGAGGTTCTTTCGCCCTCAACACCCGCATCGGGAAGAGTGATACCCAGCTTTTTCTCTCAATGCTCCGTTTTGGGTTTCTGTTCCCAGCTGGCCACCGCCGTTGGTGACATGCTAAGTAGAACCGCTGCTTCCTTCTGAGTACAGCCTTTTTTGTGCGCAGGGCTCTCATTCTTTGGGACAGCACACCCTTCACCACCTCCGATGTTATCTCAATCCCATTTTACATCAGGGTTGTCTTTTTTCAACAGGGTAGGCCGTTTAGTGTTGAGCATAAGACCGACAACCATGGCAGGTTGACCGCGCCATCGCAAAAGGAATGGCGGCATTACGTCAATGCTGAACGGTTTAGGCTATGGATCGAAGGCCAGGATTTGAGGCCTCTCAGCGATGCGCGGGAGGGAAGGACGATCCCGAAGGTCCCCAGGCGGGAAAGGCGATGCGGCTTAGTGTGGAAATCGCGACGGACTTAAGCCAAGCGCACGCAATGCAATGTGTTTTCTTTCGGTGATACATCGTGCCGCGCTCGACTAGGGGAGGAAATATGGTATAATGGAATTCGGCAAGTCCGCGGCAAACAAAAAAGCACGAGACCCTTCTCGTGCACATTTGCCCAACAGACCCTATGTTTTCAGTGGCGTTTTACCCGTAAATAAAAGTGGCAGGGGAGACAGGAATCGAACCCGCAGCCCTCGGTTTTGGAGCTAGAAAATGGCGATTTTGCGTGGTTCGGTGAAGTTCGGTAATGAAATGTTAATGGGGCTTTCCCCGATTTGGGATTTTGTTCCATTTGGTATTTTTGGGGCCAATTATGCGTTCTTTGACCCCAAAGTGGCCCCAAGAATCGCGTCCATAACTTCTGCGGCAGCCCTGTCCGCGCTACGTAATTCGTGAACGTAAACGTCTAGCGTCGTACTGGTGCGGGAGTGGCCCAGGCGGCTGCTGACAGCGCGGACGTCAATTCCTTGGCGAATGAGAAGCGTAGCGCTTGTGTGTCTCAGGCCATGGAATGGCATGTGCGGCAGGCCGTGACGCTCCAGGAACTTCGTGAACCATTTCGAGGGTGTCTGCGCGTGGACCGGCCGGCCGTCCCAGGTGGTCCAGAGGCGGTTGGACCCTTGCCATAGGTCTCCTACCTTCATGCGGTGTTCGAGCCACTCCCTGCGGTACTCCTTTAGGAGCTGCACTGTGCTTGTGGGCAACGAGATTTTGCGCTGAGATTCTTCAGTCTTTGGTTCTTTGGTGAATGTTCCCAGGCCGGGCAAGGACTGGCTGGCACGGTTTACCTCCAGGGTTCCTTCCTCAAAGTCAATGTCACTCCACTCCAGCCCCAGCAGTTCACCTCTTCTCAAACCTGTTGTGAGGGCAAGGTGAATCAGCACTCGATACTTGAGCGGCTCCTGTTCGAGGGCCTTCAGCATGGCAGCAGTCTCTTCCTCATTGAAGGAAGGGACTTTTTTCTTTCTGACCCGCGGAGCCTGGACCCTGTGCATGGGACTATCCTTCAATATCCCCCAGTTTACCGCGGTGTTGAACATTATTGACAGAAGCCTGTGATGGTGCAGGATGGTGCGTTCCGAAAGCCCTCCAGGTGTACCGTCCAGCCTGGTCCCGTCCTGCCGCAGGCTGTTTTCAAACTCTACAATGTGCAGCGGCTTGATTTTGTCCATGACCAAGTGGCCCAGGGCGGGGATGATTCTCTGCTCAATCATGTCCCGGTAACGGAAAACCGTTTTTGGGGCCAGGTTCGGTTCAGCATATTCTTTCAGCCACTTCCTGGCGAACTCACCGAACCTCAGCCGCGATGGTTCGTAATAACCGCCTCCCTCAATTTCCGCGATGAACATGGCCAGCTGCGTCTCCGCTTCTCGATCATTGGCGGCCGTGATGGTCCGGCGGTGCCTGATTCTACGGCCGTCTGCATCGAAGCCAGCCGAGACAGTCAGGCGGTATTTGTTTTCTCCCCGCTTCTCGATAGTTCCCTTCAGCCTTCTTTCGGTTGACATTAGGATCCCTCCTTAAGCCTATTCTTCCTCTTTCGGTATGCCGCCTGGCGGCAGGCATTGTTGCAGAATCGCTTCCTTCCTGACCTTTCTAGTGGTAGGCCGCAGTTCTCGCAGGCAATTATCGCTCGGTTATCTGTGATTATCTGCCATAGGTCATAGTAAATGGCCGCAAGCAGGTACGGAGTCGTTCGAACCTCAAGGATCCGAAAACCAAGCCTGCTATTGCTCGTTTCCATTACAGACGAATAGTCTAGGTTGATCGCATCCCGAAGACCGGCCTTGATGCGCTCCGCGAGAACGATGAATGCCGTCTTTTCCTCTGATTCGTAAGAATCTAGCAGGATGGGTAAGAAGCGCGTTTGTGTTTCCGGTTCTATGGACCAGGCCACAAGGAGGCCATGGTCTTCCTCGACCTCTATCAAGTCCGGTTCTATAAACGATTCCAATCCTCTTTTCCTGCGGTCCAAGGCCCTGTAAAGCAGAAGCAGTTGCCGTATTTCCTTAATGTGGCTTTCCCATACATGTAAGGGTTCATACGGAGCCGGTCCATAGCGCGGAGCTACCATCGAGAGCCTTTCCGCTCCGGTGAGTGGCTGCTGAACGCCAAGAAGTCCGTAGGTTGCGGCAAAAGCCGCTATCTGTTCCAGCGTTCTGAGTCCGGCAAACCGGGCAGCGATACCTTCTAGCGAAGGGGGATTTTTTACGAATGGGCGATAGATATCTGGAATGAAAACGGCTTCATGTTCGTAGATGCTTTTGTCCCGCGCCGAGATTTGATCCACTCCTTTGAACTCATAGCGTCGCGGATTAATCAGCTTTGCCGGCGTCCTAGGGAGCAATATCAAGCCACTTGCCACAGAAAATCCCACCTTTTTTTGATCTGTTATCGAATTAGTTATGATGCGTTACGATAGACAGGCCGTTTTCTTTGACTATATAGTAACACGATGCTATACTAAAAGCAATAGAAAAAATAACAGGAGGGAAGAGCTGTGAACATAAAGGAGCGCATCCGACAGTCCGGTGTCTACCAGTGGGAGGTTGCCGAGAGGATCGGCATTGGAGAGGTGACGCTGGTCAAGTGGCTCCGGAGGCCGGAGAAACTGGACCCGGAGCGTCTGGCCAAGATAGAGCGAGCGCTGGAAGAGCTGCTGCGAGAAAGGGGTGAACAGAGATGAGAACTCCAGAGCGTTCCACTTTGAAGGCCAGGGAGGCCGCTGCCTATCTTGGCGTGAGTTATTGGTTGCTGCTTGAGATGGCGAAGCGCGGTGAGGTGCCGCATATCCGGGCCGGGAAGCTGGTCCTGTTCCGAAAGGAAGCCTTGGATGACTGGATGCGCCAGCAGGAGCAGTTGAGCGTAAGGGAGGGCTAGACTTGCTGAACCCGAAATGGCCAGGAATAATCGAAGCACTGAAGCAATATGATGCGCGCCAGACCGGCCCGAACGAATACCGCTCCCGGTGCCCTGGGCATAAAGGAGAGAACCCTACTTCCTGTTTGTGGTCCTATGATGAACAGACAGGAAAAATCAGCGTGAAGTGTTTTGCTCAAGACTGCAGCGCAGAAGAAATAATGAAGGCCCTTGACTTCAGGGCTTCCGACCTTTACCCTCCGCAGGAGATGACAGAGGACGTGAAGGCCAGAATAGCTCAAAAGAAAGCGGAAAGGGAAAGGAAGGAACTTGATGAGCGGTTTACCAGAGCCAGCGTCGCAGTTGGTCTTGGCCTGGATAACGAGTTCGATCCTGGGACAAGCCTAACTGACCGGGCCAATGCGCAACGTTTCATCAAGAGGCATGGCCACAAGGCGAGATACTGCGCACAGCTTTCCCAAGGATACAGTCCCAAGAGTTGGTTCATCTATGACGGAAGCAGGTGGGCGCAGGATGTCACGGATGAAGTGTTCCGGCTGGCCGATGAGATTCGCAGGACGTATGACTTTCTGGCAGCAGAGGAAGAGGACGAAGAGAAGAGGCGAGCCTGGCGTAAGATTGCCGGGGCCTTGGAGAACAAGGCAAGGGTTCAGGCCATGATCGAGACTGCTGCCAAGTTTCTCCCCATCACGATGGACGACTTTGACCAAGACCCGTGGTTGTTGAACGTGAAGAATGGAACCATTGACCTGACAACAGGGGAGAGGCTGCCACACGACCCGGCGCACTTCATAACGAAACTAGCTCCCGTGGAATACGACCCCGAAGCTGAAGCTCCAATGTGGCAAGGGTTCCTTGACCGCATCTTTGACGGCAATGAGAACTTGATTCGCTTCGTTCAGAAAGCAATTGGCTATGCGTTGACGGGCAGCACCCGCGAGCAAGTGGTGTTCTTCCTCTACGGCACCGGACGAAACGGTAAGTCTACCTTAATTAACACTGTCCAGGCCCTACTGGGAGACTACGCGATGCATACTCCTACCACTACATTGATGAGCAGGAAAAGCGAAGGGGTGCCTAATGATGTGGCCAGGCTGAAAGGCGCAAGGTTCGTCTCAGCGGTAGAAGCAGAAAGTGGCCGGCGGCTGTCAGAACCCTTCATTAAGCAGCTTTCCGGCGGTGACGTAATCACGGCCAGGTTTATGAGAGCAGAGTGGTTCGAGTTTCGACCGCAGTTCAAGCTGTTTTTCGCCACGAATCACAAGCCGATTATCCGGGGAACAGACCTTGCCATATGGCGGCGCATCCGCTTGATTCCGTTCAACGTGACAATACCAGAGGATGAAGTGGACCCCGACCTTGGCCAGAAGCTGCTTCAGGAGCTGCCCGGTATTCTGAACTGGGCCATCGAGGGCTGCCTTGTCTGGCAGAAGGAGGGCCTGGGCTTGCCGGCAGAGGTTGCTGAGGCCACGGAGGCATATCGAAACGAGATGGACGTGCTGGGAGGTTTCTTCGATGAGTGCTGCATCCTCAATCCTCTGGCCAGGGTCACGAAGAGAGACTTCTATGAAGCATATGTGCAGTGGGCTGAACGAAGCCGGGAAACGGTGTTGAGCCAGCGTAAGATCGGCATGATGATGATGGAGCGGGGCTTTACGGAGGTGCGCCTGGGGGCAAAGAGTGAACGCTATTGGCAGGGCGTTGGTCTTGCAGACACAACAGACATAACAGACACAAACTCCATTATTCGCCAGAGACAGGGTCCCTCTAGGGAAAAAAGGAACGATGTGTCGGATGTGTCTGATGTGTCGGCAAGCGGAACCAGGGTAACCAGACTGCCGTTGTAAGGGGGACCCGGAGATGCTTGATGAGTTTGAGAAGCAGGGTGTCACTTTCCACGTTGAGGAGGGGCAGGTTGTCGCGAACTACGAAGGTGAGATGCCGGATGAGCTGCGCCAGAGAATCCTGGAGCACCGCGAGCAGATAAGGGCTGCCGTTCTCCAGCGGGAGCAACAGGTGAAGGACTTCCTCAGCAAAGTGTTCCTGGAGCTGCGGAAGAAACCTGTGGTCTACGCGAACGGGGAGGCTGGGCTGGTGGCCTTCTGCCGGGCCGGCTGCCGGGGCCAAGTGAAGGAGGGATGCGTTTATGTGCTGGATGAGCAGGAGCTGAGAAGTCTGTCTGCTGCCGACTATACTTCTTGGAAGTTTCTCACCATGTCAAAGGCGGTTTTTGGCGGGACCCTATACGGGACAAGCACTGTCCTGGACCCCAGGCCCGACCTGAAGGAGGATTCCTCTCGGTGGGAGGCTGTGCTTTTAGAAGCACGAAAGGACCCTGAACTGCACGGAATGCTCCACGGTTTGCGTTGTGGCGGCGCACGACTGGAGCAGCGGCCGGCTGGGTCCCTTCGCCTCAATTATAACCCGCTGCTGAAAGCCTGGCAACGGAAGGAGCTTTTGAGCAATTGGCTTGAGCCGAATAGAGATAAGATTCAGGCGGTGTTTGAGGCCGCTGCAGAAAGGGTGAAGAGCAATGAAGAAGATTCAGCAGGTGATTCCCGCGCAGAATTACTGGGCGATATGCTTTGACGGAAACAGTTGCAAGGTGCACAGGGTGGCGGCCCTGGCCTTGACTGAAGCCGGGGAGCTTGTGGCCATGGTCAACGATGGGGGCAAGGGGTTCATGCCTGCCATGGAGCTAGAGCATTATCACTCCTTGCTGGAGGCAGCAACGAGGGAAGAGGCCGAGAACTCAGCCAGGTACAAGACTGGCCTGTGGGAGCGTTCACTTCATGTTCCAGAGCCGGGGGTGTTTGTCTACCATGACTAGCAGAATCAAGAGGGTGAAAGAGATACTGCTGCCGGAACCACGGTACAAGGTGGGTGCTATGATGAACGACTTCCCGCGCAAGGGCAGGGTTTATGATGGAGTGCTGCTTAACTTCTTCCGCAGCGAGATACCCGAAACAGGCGGCGAGGAAGATAGTTACAGCTGGGCAGCGGAAGAACTGTTCAGCAAAGAGGAAGCGGAGCAGCTAGTGGAGTGGCTTCTTGAGCACTTCGGTGACAAGGTTAGTGATGTTGTCATAGAAGAGCGGCGAACCCTTCCGCGGGAGGCCCTTCCCTTCGGAATTCTGGGGGTCCTTGGAATCCTGGATGATTACTGGATGCTGACCTTCCACCCCAAGTGGAACCTTCCCTTCCAGGCATGGGCGTATTATGACCTTCACGGAAAGCAGCCGAGGAAGTTCGCCTATCTGGAGATGACTTCGGACGGTGACGTAAGGTTTTACAGCGATACTGAGAAATGGCCGGCTGCAGTGTGTGTCGTTCGCGCTGAGCTGGAGCCAAAGGAAATCATCGCTGCACTCGATGAGGTGAAGCGCATCTATGTGGAGGAACTCCAGGACCGGACCGGCTCCAGGTTTAACCCTGAGGAACTTGGTGACATTCCATTCTAGAACAGGGCGGGGCTGCTGCCCCGTTCTTCTTCTGTCTACTACTCGAACATTTGTGTGTAAAGGTAAACTACTTGACAGCGTGAAACCTCGATGGTAAAATGAAAAGAGAGGATTTGAGCGGGGTGGATACAATGGCTAGGCGGCCACCGAGAGCGTGTCGGAAGCCAGGGTGTCCAGGGTTGACATGGGACCGTTCTGGCTACTGCGAAGAGCACATGGACCTGGAGCGCCAGCGGAGGCGTACCGCCGATGCGAACAGACCGGGGCCACGGGAGCGCGGCTATGATACGCTGTGGGATAGGTTCCGTGACTGGTTCCTCAGGCAGCCGGGGAATCAGGTGTGTGCCATATGCAAGAAGAACATGGCCAGAGTGGTGCATCACATCGTTCCGGTTGAGGAGCGGCCGGACCTCCGGCTGGAACCGAAGAACTGCCAGGCGCTGTGCCGAGAGTGCCATGAGCGGCTGCACGGCCGTAGGGCGTGAAAAAAGTACGAAGCGGCGCTGGGGGACCGGCGGCGGGGGTCAACATTTTGTGCGTCAAGGTTTTGAGCTTTACACTTAGAAGAGGTGTGCCATGGGAATTCGAGGGCCTATCAAACTAGAGAAGAAAAGGGCCGAAATGGAGCGTCAAAGAGCTGCAAACACCGCGGGAAGGAGGCAGACCGTGCCAAAGATGCCCTCCTGGCTTTCTGAAGAGGCCAAGAAGGAGTGGCGCAGGGTGGCCAAGCCCTTGTGGGAGATGGGTCTGCTGAGCGACCTTGACATAAACACCTTGGCCCTTTACTGCGAGACCTGGGCCACTTATCTGAGGAACTTGAGGGTGCTTCAGGAAGAGGGCGATGTGTATGAGCAGGCCAGCGGCAATCTGAAGCAGCGGCCGGAATATTACATCGCCAGGGACGCGCAGCAAGAACTCAGGGAGTTTATCAAGCTGTTCGGTCTATCGCCGTCTGCGCGGATGAGAATGGAGCTTCCCGGCACTGAGGACACTGGCGATCCGATGTCGGAACTTCTTGATTGAGGGGTGGACGTATGTTTGACCTAGAGCGTGTGAAGGAGCATCTGCGAATAGAACACGACTTCGAGGATGACCTGATACTTGGCTACATGGCGGCCGCCAAGAACTTCGCTGAAACGTTCCTTGGCAGAAAGCTGGAAGAGTTCGATGAGCTGCCGGCCACGGTGTTGAGCGGCCTGCTGCTGCACGTTGGGCTGATGTATGAGGACCGCGAGGGCCAGTTTCATGAGAAGAACCTCCAGGCGGTTCGTCTGCTGTACTATCCGCATCGGAGGATGGCGCTATGAAGATCGGGCAGCTACGGCATAGGCTGGAGATACAAGAACAAAGGTCTGTTAGGGACGAATGGGGGAATCAAGTCTCGGAGTGGTTTACGGTGGCTACTGCGTGGGCGGCCATTGAACCTATAAGGGGCGAAGAATACTGGGCTGCCGGTGCGCAACGGGGGGAAACCATTCACAGGGTAACGATGCGCTATGTGCCAGGCGTAACTCCTAAGCATCGGCTGCTTTTCGGCAATCGGATACTTGAGATTGAAAGCACTTTAAACCTGGAGGAACGAAGCCGACTGTTAGAGCTATTGTGTAAGGAGCGGTTGAATGGGCAGAGCGGATAGGGTACTGAAGTTCATATCGCTTCTAAAGCACAGCAAAGCGCCTTTTGCTGGCCAGCCCTTCCGGCCCATGGAGTGGCAGAATGAGTTCATCCGAAAGCTATACGGAACCCTTGGCCCAGATGGAAAAAGGCAGTATCGGCAAGCGCTTCTGTATCTGCCGCGCAAGAACGGAAAGACGTTTCTGGCAGCTGCTTTAGCACTTTATCATCTGGTGGGCGATGGGAAACACGGCGCAGAGGTTTATCTGGCAGCCGGCTCCAGGGACCAGGCTTCCATCTGCTTTAACCAGGCCAGGGACTTCGTGAGAATGAACCCTACCTTGAGCAAGCGGCTGAGAATCATTGACTACAAGAAGGAGATTCATGACGACAAGACCAGCAGCGTGCTGAAGGCGCTGGCGGCCGATGGAGGGCTGGCGCACGGCCTTAACCCTACGGCGGTTATCGCGGATGAGCTGCACATTTGGACCGGCAAGACCGGCCGGGAGATGTGGGAGGCTTTGGTTACTTCCTTCGGCGGTAGGGATGAGCCTCTGCTTCTAGCCATTAGTACGGCCGGTTATGACAAGGCCAGTCTGTTCTATGAAGTCTATATGCACGCGAAGCGCGTGCAGGAGGACCCGGACCTAGACCCTACATTCTTGCCGGTTCTGTATGAGGCAGGCCCGGATGACGACTGGCAGAGTGAAGAGACCTGGCTCAAGGCGAACCCGGCCCTTGGGGAGTTTCGCAGCATCGAAGATATGCGCGCTTTGGCGGCCAAGGCCAAGGAGAGCGCGGCGCTGGAGAATTCATTCCGGAGGCTTTTCCTCAATCAGTGGACAAGCAGCGAAACGACCTGGATTCCGGCGCACCGCTGGGAGCAGTGCGGCGCTCCAGTGGACCCGGAGAAGCTGGTGGGCCGCGTGTGCTATGGTGGCCTGGATATGAGCGCCACCACCGACTTGACCAGCTTCGTGCTTGTGTTCCCTGATGATGAGGACCCGTGCAATTACGACATTCTTCCGTTCTTCTGGCTGCCGGAGGCCAGGGCCACGGCTGAGCGCAGGGATGAGGTTGATTACCGGGCCTGGGCAAGGAAGGGGTTCATTACCCTCCAGCCGGGCGATGTACTAGACCAGCGCTTGATAAAACGTGATATTCAGGAGCTGGCTTCCAAATACCGCATAAAGGAGATCGCCTTTGACAGGTGGTCTGCCACTCAATTGGCCGTGGAGCTAGGAGAGGAAGGGGCCACGATGGTGAGCACCGGCATGGGATACGCTTCGCTGTCGGCACCGAGCAAGGAGCTGGAGGCCCTGGCGCTGAGCCGGAGGCTGCGGCATGGAAATCATCCAGTCCTGGCCTGGAACATGGCCAATGTGAGCCTGGAGCAGGATGCTGCCGGCAATATCAAGCCGAGCAAGGCGCGCTCCAAGGACCGCATTGACGGCGTTGTGGCCTTGATTCTAGCCATAAGTAGAGCGATGCGGCACGAGACGAAGCAGACCGTTTACAAGGAAAGGGGGTTAGTGGTGGTATGAATTTCCTTCGGCGCATATTCAGGCCCAATGAGAAGCGGGAGATGACCCTCAGAGACCCGGAGGGCTGGCGTGATATTCTTGGCCCGGCGAGTGCTTCCGGTGTGATTGTAACTCCACGGGCGGCCCTGGGAGTGCCGGCTGTTTTAAGGGCAGTGACCCTTCTGAGCGGAGCGGTGGCCAGTCTGCCCTTGAAAGTCTATCGCAAAACGGATGACGGCCGCGAGGTGGCTGAGGAAAACCAGGTTCACAGACTACTGCACCGCAGTCCGAATCCCGTGCAGACACCGTTCACGTTCAAAGAGCTGATCATGAACCACCTGCTGCTCAATGGGAACTTCTTCGGTTATATCGAGTGGTCAAGCGGCAAGCCACAGGCTATCTGGCCGCTGGACCCGCTGGCTGTGGACGTGGAGAGGGAAAACGGAACGATCACCTATGTGGTTAGGACCAGTAAGGGCGATCAGGTGCTGGAGCCGGAAGAGGTGCTGCATATTGTTGGGATTACCCTGGACGGTATTGTGGGAATCAGCCCCATTACCTTCGCCAGGGAGGCTATTGGCGGGGCAATAGCTGAGCTGAGGCACGGCTATTCGTTCTTCAAGAATGGGGCGAATCTTAGCGGTGTGCTACAGCATCCGGGGCACCTGGGGGAAGAAGCGGCAGAGAACCTGCGGCGGTCCTGGCGTGAGAAGTTCAGTGGAGCAGACAATGCCGGCAAAGTGGCCATTCTGGAAGAGGGCATGACCTTCCAGCCGATCAGTCTGTCTAACAAGGACAGTCAGTGGCTTGAAAGCAGACAGTTAAGCGTTCTGGATGTGGCCAGGATATTTGGAGTTCCTCCTGCGCTTTTGGGCCACCTGGAGAGGGCGAGCTATTCGAGCCAGGAAGCCCAAGACCTGGAATTCCTGGTCCACAGCTTGAGGCCCTGGCTTTCCAGGATTGAGCAGGCCATAAACAAGTCCTTGATTGGCCACGCGAACCTCTATGCAGAGTTTGCCACCGGGGACCTGGTGCGCACCACGATAGAAAAGCGTTACCAGGCGTACCGCGTAGCCCTTGCTGCAGGGTTCATGACCGTGAACGAAGTGAGGGCTTTGGAGAACCTTCCGGCGGTGGAGGGCGGCGATGTGATTTACCGACCTCTTAACATGGGCGTATTGGGGGAGGAAGAAGAGGATGAAAAAGGAGATTAGGAGCCTGCCGGTTGCTTTAGAGGTGAAGGCGGCCGGCAGCAGCGAGAAGGCAACCCTTTCCGGGAGTATCCTGTATAACGTGCGCAGCGCAGTCATGCGCGATATTTGGGGTGATGAGTTCCAGGAAATCCTGGCCCCAGGATGCTTTGACAAGCACCTGGAGAACCGCGATGTTGTGGCCCTGTGGAGCCACGACACCGGGCAGGTGTTGGGGAACACCAAGAACCAGACGTTGAGGCTGGACAGCAACGAAGAGCGCCTGGCCTTTGAACTGGACCTGCCGAACACTACGGCCGGCAAGGATGCAGCCGAAAGCATTAGGCGCGGTGACGTGGACGGCGTGAGTTTTGGAATGGTTGTGACCAAAGACAAGTGGGCCAATGAGGACGGCCTGTTTGTGAGGACTATCCTAGAGGCCGAACTCTGGGAGATCAGCCCGGTGGCTTTCCCGGCCTTCCCGGCCAACGAAGTGACCTGCAGGAGCCTTGAGAACTACAGAAAGGAGCTTGAGAAGATGGCCGATGAGAGGCTGAATAAAGAGACGGTTGAGCAGAAGGAAACCAAGGTAAAGGAGGAAGAGACTGTGGAGAAGGAAACCAAGAAGATTCCTGATGTGGTGATTACCCGCGAAAAGAAGCTGGAGCTGAGGGAAGCCTTTAACCACTATCTAAGGACCGGGGAGATTCGCGAGACCGAGCTTCCGGACCCGATCATGGTTAGTGGAAGCGGTGGCGCACTGGCCCCGGAGGACTTCGCCAGGGAAATCATTGACGGGCTGAATGAAGATGTGGTGATGAGGCGGATCGCCAGAATCCTGCCTCCTATCTCCGGCAAGTCTGCTGCATATCCCAGGCGCACTGGAGGCAGCGGGGCCGCAATGGTAGGCGAAGGCGAAGCCATTACTCCGTATGAGCTGACCTTTGACCAGGTTGTGCTGATTCCGAAGAAGGCTGCGGCCTTGGTGGAGGTAAGCAATGAGCTGCTGCAGGATGCCGGCGTAGATATTGCTGGCTATTTGGCGCAGCACTTCCGGGCTGAAATCGCTGAACTTCTGGAGGGGCAATATTGGAACGGCGATGGCGATGGTGCAAACCTTTTGGGAATCCTCACTGCTGAGGATGACGAAGGCGAGCCTTTGATCAAGCGCATCGAGACCAAGGGTGCCAGCGTGACCGCGGATGACGTGCTGGCGCTGTGGGCTGCGCTGCCGGCCAAGTACCGCAAGAACGCCACCTTTGTCTGCTCCAGCGCCATGGAGGCTGTGCTGCGGGGCCTGAAGGACAGCGCTGGCAATTACCTGATGGTGCCGAACCTGACGGACCCCATGGCCACGACCCTGCTGGGCCGGCCGCTGCTTGTCACCGATGAGTTCCCCGGCGATCTGGAGGCGGGGGATGATGCGCTTATCGTTGGTGACTTCCGTCAGGCCGTTTATATCGCGGACAAGCGGGGCATTGACATTCAACGCAACGATGCCATTGGCTTCCACAAGGATGTCACGGCCTTCCGGGCGATTATGCGCACCGATATTGCGCTGGCTTGGCCGGATGCACTGCGAATCCTTGCCATTAAGGCAGAGTAATCATCTCCTTCGTGGGGTAGAGGCACTGTTTTCGCGGTGCCTCTACTCTATCGAAAAGAGGGGGTGCGCAGGTGAGGCCAGAGGTTGCACTTATCAAGAAGGCGCGTGAGATTTACCGACAGTCAAAGCCGGACGACCTGATAGGCCGGCACATGAGGCTTGCGCTGTATATCGCAGATCAGTATCTGCCGAAGGCTAGACGAGCTGGAATAGAATGGCAGGACGTGCAGGGCCAGGCGCTTCTGTCGCTTGTGGAAGCGGCCAGGGACTATCCGAAGTCCGAGGCAGCTAAGAAGAACATTCCTTTTAAGGCGTATTTGGATAAGGCGTTAAGGGCCGCTATGCGCGAGATGCTTTCCAAGGCCAGCATCGCGCACATGCCTTCGTATAAGATTTACCGGGATGTTCGGGAGCTTGTCCAGACTGCTGCCGACCTGCAAGCGAAAACTGAAAAGGAGTTCATAACAGACGAAGAGTTAGCAGCCGCGTTGGGGTGGCCACTGGAGAAGGTGCGGACGTATCAGCGCTATGCTAGGGCTTTGATGCCCTATGTGGAGTTCAGCCGGCCGGTTGAGGGCTTGGACAAGGAGGCCACTTTTGAAGATGTTCTGCCGGATGATGCGGCCATAGATGAGGAAGTGATCAGCAAGGTGGACCTGGAGCGGGAAGCCCAGTGGCTAGCTGAGGCCACAGCCGGCCTGCCGGAGGTGGCCAGGACGGCGGTGTATCTGGTCTTTGGGCTGCCCGTTCCTGAAAGTGTGCCTGGTCCTACTTTTGGCGATGTGATCCGCATCGCGCTGAACCACAGTGCAAGCGCAGCGCGGGGAGTAAAGTATCTGCGGGAGGTGCGGCGGGATGAGCGGGGGGATATGCCCGATCTTGGAAACCAGGACACGTCAGTTCGTATTAGTGGCCGCAAGTCTCCAGCGGTTGTTGCAGGAAAAGAGGGAAGAGATAGGGCCAAAGACTTCTGGCGGCGTGCTGTTCGCGAGCGGTGGTTCCCGTGGCTATTCGAGGACAAGTCATCCTGAAAGCTGGGTGGTGGAGAACTCCGAGACAATTGAGAAGGTGGAGAGGCTGTTGGATGCGGTGAGGGACTTGGAGTTGACCTGGCTTGAAGCGGGGGTGCTTATGCACTACTACTTCCGGGGGTTTAGCCTGGAGGATGCAGCTGATATAATGGGCTGCCACGTTGCCGAGGCCCAGGCCGCTGAACGGAGTTTGATTGACAAGGTGGCGCGCAGGCTATTTCCGGGGGAGCTGTGAAGGCTCCCTCTTTTCTTGGCCAAAAACGGATTTCTGGAATCGCCTCCGAGGAAGCAAGCCATGCTATACTACCTCTTTTCCTTTTACGCGCCTCTAAACGCATCCTGTGAAGTGAATAATAGTGTTGACAAGAAGAAATAAGTGTCGTATAGTGAAAGGGAAAGGAGGGAAGAAATGGAACCACTATACACAGTTCAGCAGGTGGCCGAATATCTGAATCTGGCCACGCGAACGATCTACAGCTACATTCGCAGCGGCAAGTTGAAGGCCATGAAGGTAGGAAGGGAATACCGGATAACTCAAAAGGAGCTTGAGAGGTTCTTGGACCTCAGAGAAAATGGTAAGGAGGACTAGAAGATGGCAAAGATGGAAGTTGTATCAGTAAGGCCCATACCAGGAAGTAATGGCCGTGGGTATGAGGTGGAAGTGACGACCAAGAATCAGAGGACACCCAAGAGGCGCGCAGAGTGGAGAAGGCAGCGCATCGAGGAAATAGTGGCGTGCGCGGAGCAGCTTGACAACGTGGACCTGATGTGGCTGAAGTGGTTCGCCGAAGCGTTTGTGAAAGTGACAAAGAAAGAGGGCCTCCCGGCCGGAACCAGTGAAGCCCTCTAAAGGCACGAAGCCTTCCTGCTGATTATACCACAGCAGGAAGGTTTTTTCATCTGGGAAACATCTGCATCTGGGAACCCTTCATTGTGTAAGAGTAATAAGTTTGTGAATTCCTTGACGATGTTGAAAGTGTATCCGTAAAATGGTAAGATCGGGGTGGCCCCAAAGTGGCCCCAAAACCGGTTTTTTGAGGGACTGGGATAAAAAGGAAAAACGCCGTAACATGCACGGCGTGTATGTTTGAAGTGGCAGGGGAGACAGGACTCGAACCCGCAGCCCTCGGTTTTGGAGACCGATGCTCTACCAATTGAGCTACTCCCCTGCGACAGTTATTATGTTAGCACAGAGAGCGGGGTCTGGTCAAGAGGTTGGGCAGGAATTCCCGCGTGCCTGTCTAAGTAGTTAGCGGTTAAGAAGAAAAAGGGAGTGGGATGTTTGGCAAAGACGATTTTAGGCAAAGTACCAGTAGGAGTATCCAATCGACACATCCATCTGTCTCAAGAGCACCTCGAGCTGCTTTTCGGACCCGGCTATGAACTGACGGTGCGGAACCCGCTTTCACAGACCGGTCAGTACGCAGCAGAAGAGACGCTGACCATAGAAGGTCCGAAGTCGTCGATTAAGAATGTGCGTATTCTGGGTCCAGTCCGCAAGGAGACGCAGGTGGAGATTTCGCGCACCGATGCGTTTACGCTCGGTCTGAAGCCGCCCGTTCGGGATTCTGGGCATCTCCAGGATTCCCCTGGCCTCAAACTGATCGGCCCCAAGGCCACGCTGGAGCTAGACAAGGGCGTGATCATTGCACAGCGCCACATCCATATGAACGAGGCCGACGCTGAGGCATTTGGTGTAAAAGACAAGGATATCGTGTCCGTGCGCGTGGGAGGCGAGCGCGGTTTGATTTTTGATAACGTCCTTGTGAGAGTGCGCAGCGACTTTGTTCTGGAAATGCACATCGACACTGATGAAGCCAACGCTGCCATGCTGGGCAACGGCCAGATGGTAGAGGTCTTGCGCGACTAGATAAGAGAGGTGGTAGACATGGATCTGCAGAAGATCGCGAACGTCATTCGCGGGTTAGCGGCGGACGGAGTGCAAAAGGCAAACTCAGGGCACCCTGGAGCGCCCTTGGGTTTGGCCGATGTCGGTGCAGTCGTCTTTTTTGATGTCCTCAAACACAATCCAGCGAACTCGAAGTGGCCGAACCGTGACCGTTTCATCCTTTCCGGAGGTCACGGCTCCATGCTCCTCTACTCGCTGCTGCATCTTTCGGGCTATCAGGTGTCCCTGGATGATCTGAAGAATTTCCGGCAGCTGGGTTCCAACACACCGGGCCATCCCGAGTACGGTGACACTGACGGTGTGGAAACCACCACCGGCCCCTTAGGCCAGGGCATTGCCAACGCTGTTGGGATGGCCATTGGCGAAAGGATGGCGGCCGCCCGGTTCAACCGTCCTGGGTACGAGGTCGTGGATCACTATACATACGTCTTTGCAGGCGATGGCGATCTGATGGAGGGTGTCAGCTCCGAAGCGTCGTCGCTGGCAGGCCATCTGAAGCTTGGCAAACTGATCCTGATCTACGATTCCAACAACATCACCATCGAAGGATCTACCGAGCTTGCTTTCACCGAGTCAGTTAAGGACCGCTATCGGGCCTACGGCTGGCAGGTTCTTGAGGTAGATGGTCACAGCATCCCCGAGCTGCAGAAAGCGCTGGCAGAGGCCCGGGCGAACAAAGAGCAGCCGACCATGATCATCGCCCACACCCAGATTGCCAAAGGTGCGCCCACCAAGGCAGGTTCAGCAGAGACCCACGGGTCTCCCCTCGGTGCTGAGGAGATAGCCGGGCTGAAGCGGGCACTGGGGCTCCCCGAGGACCAGGACTTCTTTGTTCCCGCTGATCTTCAGGATCTGCCGCAGAAGATGAGGCAGAAGGGTCAGCAGTTCGAGGCAGAATGGAACGAGCTCTTCCAGAACTGGGCCAAGGAGTATCCCCAGTTGGCTGAGCAGTGGAACTCCTGGCTGAGCGGTAGTCTGCCAGATCTGAGCGAAATCCTCACCATGTTCGGTCCCGAGACCAACACTGCCACCCGCGCGGCAAGCGGTCAGGTGCTGAATGCCATTGCCCAGAAGGTACCCAACTTGGTGGGCGGCTCTGCAGACTTGGCGCCTTCCAACAACTCCTGGCTGAAGGGTGAAGGAAGGGTCCATTCTGGCGATTTCAGCGGACGCAACTTCAACTTCGGAGTGCGGGAGCACGGCATGGCAGCCGTTCTAAACGGGTTAGCACTCTACGGCCATTTCCGGGTCTTTGGCGCTACCTTCCTCGTCTTCTCCGATTACATGCGGCCGAGCATGCGCCTGGCTGCGCTGATGAAGCTGCCTGTTGTGTACATCCTGACCCACGACTCGGTCTATGTTGGCGAAGATGGGCCGACGCATCAGCCTATCGAGACCACTGAATCGCTGCGGCTGATCCCCAACCTAGCCGTCTTCCGGCCGGCAGATGCCGAAGAAACGGCCTGGAGCTGGGTAGAAGCTATGAAGCGCAAGGACGGGCCCAGTGCGCTGGTCCTCACCAGGCAGAACCTGCCGCTGTTGGCGAAACCAGAGGGTTGGGATTTCACCAAGGGTGGTTATGTCATCCGTCAGGAGAAAGAGGAACTGGCTATCGTGCTTGTTGCCGCCGGCAGCGAGGTGAGCCTGGCCATCCAAGCCGCCGAGAAGGTGGAAAAACCCGGCCTGGGCGTGCGCGTCGTGTCTGTGCCCAACCGGGAACTCTTCTTCAGCCAGGATGAAGCGTATAGGCGCAAGGTTGTGCCCGAAGATGTGCCAACGCTGGCCGTTGAGCTTGGTGTGCCGACGGGCTGGTACTCCATCAACCCGAAGGGCAAGGTTGATGTCTATGGCCTGAACCGCTTTGGCGCCAGCGGCCCTGGGAAAAAGGTTGCTGAGAAGCTCGGCTTCAGTGCCGATGCGCTTGCCGAGTACATCAAGAACATCGTGAAGTAGGCAGACGGACAAAAGGCGAAGGAGGCTGTTGTGCGCAGTAAGATCCCCAACAAGGCCTATATCTCTGACGTCACAACTGAAGGGTCTATCCTCAATCTCCGAACCATGCGGCCCAATATCAGTCTGTCCGTGGTATATTGCTTCCGATGTTAATATGACGTAGCGAAGCCCTGCCAAGCGGCAGGGCTTTTTTGGCGGCTCCTTCTCGATTTCGTTTAGAACTGTCTCGGTTGATACATTCCCCCGGAACCATAGGGAGTGGTCTGCTGCTGGGGAAACTGGCTCTCATACCCCTGGAATTTCTGGTATTCTTTCGCCACCTGGGTGGGCTGTTCGGGTTGGATGGTGTACCAGCCCTTTTCAAACATGAGGTTGAACAGGTCTCGAGTCGCCTGATGGGTTTCGTTGAGGATGTTCATGATGTCATTGTGCAGCGATTGATGGCTGGCCTCACGAGCCATCACGTTGAAACCGTCGGTGAGCCACTTCTCCGTGGCAAGCATATCGTTGAGACAGTCGCGATCGTTGAACTGGGCATCCTGGGATACCTGCGTGCTCGGATTCTTGATTGTGGGGTTACTGGAGCCCGCAAAGCGCTGCTGATAGCTGCCGAATGGCCGGTTTTGGCTGTTCATGCTCTCCCTCCTTATTGTCTGAACCCTTGATAGCCGAAGTGCTCGTGGTCATGTTCCGTTGTGTTCAGCTGGTTGAGCAGAACGTCATAGTGCGTCTGATGCAGCTGGCTGATCTGCTCAAGCTGCTGCTTGATCTGCTGATCTGAACACTGACTGGCCATGAAGTGCGCCTTTTTGGCCGCCAAGAGCTCCCAGGACAGCGCGTCTGTGAGGTAAGCACAGTCTTTGGTGGACAGCACTCTGGGAGGCTGGTTCATGCGATACTGCTGTGAATACCGTTCGCGATACATCATAGACCCCCTTTTGTATCTATCAACAGTAGATTGCCCTTCTCCTAGAAAAACAACCCATAAAATCACCAGCGAGGGGGAGGAAATTCCTAGGAGAGGGCGAATGAATACTAAGTGTCCAACTTATTATTAAAGCCTGCTGAGTTGGCAATGCTAGACAAGAGGAGGTCGTTTTTTTGAGTGAGTTGATTGCGAACCGGAAGCACCGTCAAGAGCTGCTCAAGGGAATCATCCGGGACATCCATGCCGGAGCAGATGTTGAGGAGGTTAAGGATCGTTTTGCCGATCTGCTGAGCCAGGTTGGCCCTGGCGAGATCGGCGAGATCGAGCAGGCCTTGATCAACGAGGGGTTGCCGGTAGAGGAGATTCAGAGACTCTGTGATGTCCATGTGGCCGTCTTCCGAGAATCGCTGGACAAGAAGCTGGAAGCGGCGGTTGCGTCCGAACCGGCTGCTGATCCTCTGCACGATCTAAAGGAGTCCAACCGCCGGATCAGCGCCTTGGTGGATGAAATCCGCAGCGTCGTCGAGAAGATTCCGGCTTCTGCTGATAGCGGAGAACTTCAGGCCCAGGTTGAGCTGTGGGCTGGCAAGCATCAGGAGCTTCTGGCGGTCGACAAACACTACTCCAAAAAGGAGAATATCCTCTTTCCATACTTGGAGCGCTACGGAATCAGTGGGCCGCCTACAGTGATGTGGGGTAAGCATGACGAGATCCGGGCTGCTCTGAAAGAAGTAAGCCAGGTGATCGAAAGGGCCAGGGAGGGAGCCGCGGCTCCTCAGCTGGCTGCGGAAATTGCGAACATAGTGCTGCCAACCTTGAATGATGTGGCAGAGATGGCCTACAAGGAAGAGAACATCCTGTTCCCGCTCTGCATGGAAACCTTCACCCAGGACGAGTGGCGGGAAATCGCTGCCGGGTTCAGGGATCCTCTGGCCGAAGTCTATTCGAGCAGAGAGGAGTCAAGCGGACGGAAGAGCGGTCCGCAGGACGCAATCGAACTGGACGTGGGAGTGTTGACGCCTGAGCAGATCAACCTCGTTTTCGGCCACCTGCCCGTGGATGTGACTTTCGTGGATGAGAAGGACGAAGTGGCCTTTTTCTCCCTTGGCCCCGAACGTATTTTCGAACGCCCCCGGGCAGCCATCGGCCGCAAGGTACAGTTCTGCCATCCGCCTTCCAGCATGGGGGTTGTGGAGCAGATCCTAAAGGACTTCAAGAGCGGACGCAGAGATGTGGCTGAGTTCTGGCTGAACATCAAGGATATGCTTATCCACATCCGCTACTTCGCTGTACGTGACAGCGAAGGACGCTACCGCGGCGTTCTGGAAGTGACCCAGAACATCACCGAGATCCAGAAACTGACAGGAGAAAAGCGCATCTACGACTACGAAAGCTAGACTCCTGCGCCCCAAGACCCTCCAAGTCCATCTCAACGGATCCTTGGAGGGATTTTCCTTCCCGAGGAGAAATCAAAAGCAGAGTAGCTCAGGAAGGGTTGATCGAAATTTCGGACAAATTGGTCTTTTTGGATGTGGAAACAACGGGTCTGTACTGGGACCGGGGAGACCGCGTCATCGAGGTCTTCATGCTCGCGCTGAGCAAGAACGGCGAAGTCGCTGAGTATGAGACGCTGATCAATCCCCAGAGGCGGCTTTCGAAGGAGATAACTGCGATCACGGGCCTGACCGATGCGGACCTAAAGAACGCTCCGGTCGAGGCGGACGTGGCTCCAGCCATCAGGGAGTTCATCGGGATGGGCACGCCTGTTGCGCACAATCTCCCATTTGACCTGGGATTTCTCAATGCCATGTTCCGCTGCAACAACCTGCTGGAGGTAGGTGCGGCTGGCATCGACACCTTGGCGATCAGCCGGGAGCTCTTTCCCCGCCTGGCCATCTACCCTGACGGTGGGGGCAGCCACAGACTCAAGAACCTGATGTACCACTTCGGCCTCGCGGACGCTTACGCCAATGCTCATCGCGCCCGGGAGGATGTCATGCTCCTTGTGGAAGTGTTCCGCCGGCTCCAGGACTTCGCCGCTGGGCGCAGCCCTGTCGTTTACCCAGATGCCTTGATTTACGGATGCCCCACCTGCGGTTCAGCCATGTATGTCACTGCCGAAAATGGTCGCAGAGTACTGACCTGCAAGAACCAACCAGCATGCCAGGTGAAGCTCGTTGTCTAGGGGTTGACATATACCCCATGGGGGTATATACTGGAAACGAATATAAGATAGAGGCGAGGAGGATCATATATGCCGAAGGCCGTAACAGATCAGGATTTCCAGAGCGCGATTCTGGATCGCAAGGGTGTTTCTCTTGTGGACTTCTGGGCGACCTGGTGCGGGCCGTGCCGGATGTTGGCTCCGATAGTTGAGGAGCTTGCCAGCGATTACGAAGGCAAGGCCCAGATCGCCAAACTCGATGTAGACGCCAACCCGTACACGGCGCGCCAGTACGGAGTGATGAGCATTCCCACCTTGATCATCTTCAAGGACGGTCAAGAGGTCGATCGCCTGGTGGGATACATGCCCAAGGCCGAGATCGCTGCCGTACTTGATAAGTGGATCGCTTGACAAAAGCCAGAGGTTCGAGTAAGATATAAGAGGTGACGCGGGGTGGAGCAGTCTGGTAGCTCGTCGGGCTCATAACCCGAAGGTTGTCGGTTCAAATCCGGCCCCCGCAACCAAATTTTGGAAGCGTTTGGCCAGTTCGCCCGTGAGGTCTGAACTGGCTTTTCTGTTGCCGGACGCCAGCGGGCGGCCCGGGCATTGGAAGCAAGCGTCTTGGGGGTTGAAAACATGCCGTTACCGGTGATAGCAGCCGTTATCCGGAGGGGCGATGACGTCTTGCTCTGCCAGCGCAGGGAAGGAGCGCTGGCAGGCAAGTGGGAGTTCCCAGGCGGCAAGCTGGAAGACGGAGAAACACCTGAACAGTGCCTGAAAAGAGAAATCGAGGAAGAACTCGCCATAGATATCGAGGTGGGGCACATCTACCAGGCAGTCCATGCCCATTACGATCATGGGGACTTCCTAATCATTGCCTACCTCGCTGAACACGTTGGTGGAGAGATCAGTCTCAGGGTTCACTCAGCCTGCGCCTGGGTCAACGTCGCGGACCTTGATAGGTACGATCTGGCCGATGCCAACGTACCCATCGCTCGGAGTCTAAAAGAAGAGAGCGAGTCCGCCCGGTCCGGCGTGGGTTCCAACCGTAGGACCGATTAGGCCTTCCACGATCTCCCGCGGCCTGAGCTCACTCTCAACGAGAGACTTCAGGTCGGGGGCAGACTCCGCTCCGTAACTGTGGACAACCGCCACCCGCCTCTGCGTGAAGTCAATGGGGTGGGACTGCGCCTTGGCAACCAACGTTTCCAGGGCCTTTTTCATGGAACGGACCTTTTCATCCACTTCTACGGTTCCTTCCGGAGTGATGCGCAGGATGGGTTTGATCTTAAGCATGGAACCCACCAATCCCTGTGTTTTGGTTAGCCGCCCGCCTTTGACCAAGTGGGTGAGGGAGTCGATGGTGAAATAGGCGCCAGAACTGGCCCGGTCCTGCTCCAGCTGCTGAAGCACTTCTTCGAGGCTGCAGCCCTGGCCGAGCAGTTCTCCGGCCCTTATGACGAGCAGGGACTCGCCGGCGGACGCAGACTTGGAGTCGAAGATGTGGATGCGGTCTGTCCCCAGCAGCTCCTTGGCCAGGTTAGCGCTCTGGATGGTGCCGCTCAACTGGGCTGAAATGCCGATGTACAGTATTGTCCAACCGTCCTTAACGTAAGGCCCGAAGGCGTCAAGGAAATCCTGGGGAGCCGCTTGGTTTGTGGCCGGGAGTTCTCTGCTTTCGGCCATCTTCTTCCAAAAGTCCACCAAAGAGAGGTCTACTCCATCTTTGAACTCCTCGTCGCCGAAGATGACAGAAAGGGGAACAACGCCAACGTCGAAGCGCTGGCGGTAGGTTTCTGGCAGATCCGATGCACTGTCGGTAAAGAGCTTGATTTTTCGGTTCATGCGCTTCGTCCTTTCTTCCGAGTCTAGCCTACCGAATTCTCTTTTGGATTTCGGTTCCCTTCGCACCAGAGTTATTACCTGGTGCTAAAAAGGCACTGTCGCCTCAAGATCTTGACTTCAGTGGGCGTCTCTGGTTATAATGACTCTAAAGCACAGACAGGGAAGGGGAAGAGTACCTTCGTCCCTCTGGTCCAGAGAGTCGGTGGCTGGTGGAAACCGATCCAGATACGAAGCGAATGGGCCCTGGAGTCGCTGAGCCGAACTGGTCAGTAGGCTCAGCCGGTTGTCCCCCGTTATGGGAAAGAGCGGATCGCACGTGCGATCAAGTAGGGTGGTACCGCGGTAGTTCATCGTCCCTTTGATGAGGGGCGTTTTTTTGTGCCCAGAGAAGGCATTTCGGATCCATCACAAGCTGGAAGTGGAAAGGATGAGCTCAGTCAATGACGGTTGAACAAGTCGATTACGGTACATTTGAGGCGTCGCTGGAGAGAAGCAGGAAGCTCGAGGAGGATCTGAAGGAGAATCCAGGGAAATATCGGATCCTCACCGGCGACCGTCCGACGGGGCGCCTGCACGTGGGGCACTATTTCGGATCGCTGCAGAACAGGGTGCGCCTGAACAGGATGGGTGTGCCGACCTTTATCGTCATCGCAGATTACCAGGTGCTCACCGATCGAGAGACCTTTGAGGCGATCAGCGAGAACGTCCACCAGCTGACCATCGACTATCTGGCTGCCGGGCTGGACCCCAGCAATGGTCATACCTTCATTTTTCCCCACAGCCATGTGCCTGAACTGAACCAACTGCTTCTGCCGTTTTTGACCCTGGTAACCATGGCCGAACTGGACCGCAACCCAACGGTCAAGGAAGAGATTGCCGCTGCCGGCCTGAAAAACATCAACGCCTGCATGTACACCTACCCAGTCCATCAAGCGGCGGACATCCTCTTCTGCAAGGCTAACGTGGTGCCGGTAGGGAAGGATCAGCTGCCGCATCTGGAGCTCACCCGAACAATTGCTCGCCGTTTCAACAACCGCTATGCCAAGGACCGGCCGGTATTCCCGGAGCCGCAGGCACTCCTCAGCGAAGCTCCGCTGATCCTGGGCCTAGACGGGGCTCAGAAAATGAGCAAGAGCAGGAACAACGCGATCATGCTCAGTGCCAGCGAAGACGAGACGGCGCAGCTCATCAAGAAGGCTAAGACTGACTCCGAACGGGTGATCACCTATGATCCAAAGAACCGACCGGAGGTTGCCAACCTGCTGCTTTTGACATCGCTAACCTCAGGCCGTGCTCCAGAGGAGATCGCCACCGAAATCGGCGACGGCGGTGCAGGCAGGCTCAAGAAGCTTCTGACAGAGTCTCTCAACGAGTATCTGCGCCCGCTGCGAGCCAGACGTCGAGAACTGGAGGCAGACCCAGGGTACATCCGGCAGATTCTGCGCGAGGGGATCGAAGCGGCACGGGCAGAAGCCATCAAGACACTGGAAGAAGTACGCGAGGTCATGAATATGGGGCTCTAGCGCCTTGGAGATCTGCCAGGGGGCTGTCTTTACCAAGACTCTTACACGAGACGGGGGACCAGGGTTCGTTCCTCCGTCTTGTTTTGTCGACTACGTAGTTTACATAATATCCCTTATGCGAAGTTGGAAAATGAAAGTCGGGGGGAGGCCTTCGCAGCCTGCTGTTGCGTATCCAGATCTAAGTCTTGGCAGACAAGAACGGCGCCTTGGTTGGCCCCGTCTGAGTTCATTCCGTACATTGATATGGTGGTTGTGCATTGTGGCGTCTTCGGACGTCTCCTGGGATACTTGGTTTATCAGTCCGCTCGATGGACTTTGTGACTTGAGTTATCTCTAGCTACCTTTGTGCCATGTGCTGCGCTTCTGCAGGCCGCTTGACCTCCAGGGTCAGCGTCTGGCCCGGATAGATCTGCGCCGATGGCAGCTGGTTGAGCTCACGGATCTTGGCAACAGCATCCCGCGGATCATGATCGGGCATCTGCTGCTGAGCGATCACCCAGAGCGTGTCTCCGGGTTTCACTACAACCTCTGTATATACGCGTTCCGTACCGGCTTCCCTAAGGGCGCCATCGGTCCAGAGCAGCTTGACGGCAACAGCCGCAGCGCTGACCAGAAACACAGCCAGAAGCGCAAATGCTGAAAGAGTGACTACGGCGTTGGCGACCTTTCTCATGATCCCGACCTCCTGCGAACGTGTGTTCTCTGCCTTTAGTGTATAGGAGAACATATGTTTTGTCAACCGCTTTTTCAGAACAATTGTTTGACCATTCCCTAAGCGGATGCTATAATGAACTCAGCGAAGACGGAAACAAGCCTTAGGGGGTCGTGTTATGCCCAAGCTTTCAGATAGGCAGCGCAGGATTCTGGATTACATCAAGAGCGAAGTGACCGCTAAGGGATACCCTCCCTCAGTCCGGGAAATCGGCAATGCTGTCGGTCTGAGGAGCAGTTCCACTGTGCACGGCCACCTCACCAAGCTTGAGGAGCTTGGGTATATCCGGCGGGACCTCTCAAAACCCAGGGCCATAGAGCTTCTCGATGAGTCAGTTCCATCCCGGACGCGACTTATTGATGTGCCCCTTGTCGGCAAGGTCACAGCAGGTACACCCATTTTGGCTGTGGAAAACATAGAGGATTACTACCCGATCCCGAAGGATCTCGTGGACTATGAGGATGTGTTCATGCTGCGGGTCAAGGGCGACAGCATGATCGAGGCCGGTATCCTCGACGGCGACTTCGTCCTCGTGGCCCGGCAGGAAACGGCACTGAATGGGGAGATCGTGGTGGCCTTAATCGACGGTGAGGAAGCGACCGTGAAGCGCTTTTTCCACGAAGGAACCCATATCCGGCTGCAGCCTGAGAACTCAACAATGGAGCCTCTGCTTGTAGATGATGTGCGGATTCTGGGCAAGGTGATCGGGGTTTATCGGAGGATTCACTAGGAAGAGGCTTGTAGAACTAGAGACAAGACGAGCGGTAGGCGTCACCCACCGCTCGTTTCTTTTTCAACCTTGATTGTACTCATCGCAGGTGATCAGCCTGCCGTTTGTCACTTTGTGGTCAACCACATCGTATTTGAAATCAAACTCGACTGAAGCCTCAATGCGCTGATAGCACTTCTTGCCTACTACGGTTTTTCTGACGAAGTACATGCCAGGACCCTGTTCCGTATCAGGCCCTTCCCGCCGCTGCAGTTCGCTTGTGGTGCGCAGCCGCACCGGGATCTTCTCGCCGCACTTGGCGCACTGAACGTAGATCCACAGAGCGTGCTTGCCGTCCCGCTGGACATATCCTCCTTTGCCCTTCGGCTGCGCTTTGCCCAGCCCCATCAGTTTGGAAAGAAAGCCCATAGTCCTCCGCCTCCAAAGCATTGATGCTACACATTTACTTTGGCAGCGAGCGGGCTTTCTCCTGCAGTAAACAGAAAAAAGGCTTCAAGCGCCTCCTTCAACCCTTCATCTTCCGTTCTGGAAATAAACAGAGGTAAACCTGAGTATCTCTCTACTGCCAGGAGATACGTCTGGTTTACCCCACGCTCCACAACCGTTCTTTCCAACCAGCGGTAGGTGCTGCAGCGGGCCAGTGCATGTGTCCGCCAGTACTCGGGATCATCTTGGTACTGGCAGAACACTAAGTCCTGCTTGGCGAGGCACCGATAGCGTTTCAGAGCTCTCAGAACATCAGCCTGAGCCAAAGCTGCGATCACGCCCTGATCCCCCTTCAATCTTCGTTTGCCTTCTGCTCCGAACCAACCGGGATGTAAATGTACTGAATGTGGCCGTCAATCACAATTTCGTAGAAATCGCACAGCTGCTCGTCCTTCACCAGTGAACCGATGTAGCGGGCCCGACTCCGAAGATCAAACGGTTCGCTCTGCATGGCCGGCTCCCTCCTTCCGCCGCCTTTTCCCGTTTATCTTATTATCGCTCCCCCTACTTGGCTTTATGCAAAAAAAGGGTGCCCCTCGCGGGCACCCTTGGAACGGTAAATGTGGGTTTTTCCTCAGCCAAGACTGCGCAGGCGTTCCAGTGCACGGTAGTCCGTCAAGTCGAACTGCAGCGGCGTGATGGAAACGTATCCTTGATCTACCGCTGCTACGTCAATCTCGAGTTCATTTGACTCCAACGTACCCGGGATACCACCGAGCCAGTAATAGTCGCTTCCCCACGGATCCTGCCGCCGTTGGACCATCCCGTCATAGCGGCGCACCCCCAGCCTGGTGTAACGCACTCCTTTTATCCTTTCCCTTGGTAGGGCAGGAATGTTGATGTTGAGCACACCGGAAGCTGGGATCAGCTCAGGACGGAGGAGGAAACCAGGTTCCTCAAAGAGCAGCTCTCTGGCCACCTGAGTGGCTGTGGGCAGGAAAGAAGATGACCCAGCAAGGGAAAGGGCGATGCTGCGAACTCCGTTCAGCACACCTTCCACTGCAGCTGCAACTGTCCCGGAGTAGAGCACATCTGTTCCCAGGTTTGCTCCGTGGTTGATCCCGGAAAGCACGAAATCTGGCTCCAGATCCAGCCCCCTCATGGCCATGATCACGCAGTCAACCGGCGTCCCCGTTACTGTAAAGCCCTGTTCCACGCTTCGGAGGCGCAGGGGCTGGTCAATGGTGATGGCGTGGCTCATACCGCTGCGCTGCTGCTGTGGGGCGATCACTGTGATCTCTCCCCTGCCCTGCACTGCTTCCTTCAGGGCAGCCAATCCAGGGGCAGTTATCCCGTCGTCGTTCACCAGAAGGATCTTCAAACCGCATCACCGTCCAGCTTCTTCATTTGTAGCTTGCTCTTTTCACACCTGGTGTGGACACGAGTTCTTCGATTATGCTCACCCTGCTGAACTTGGGCGAAATGTCTACCTGGAGGTCGAGCTTCGCCTCTCCGAGATCGTCTCCCGTCAGCTCCACGTTCTTGACGTCAACATCGTATTTCGCCAGAACAGCGAAGACGCGGGCCAATTGGCCGGGTGTGTCGTGGATGACCATCGTCAACGCCTCGTGTTTGGTAGTGATGTACCGCCACTCCAGTTGGTTCAAGGCTACAAGGGTGAGAACCACCAGGACGGTTCCAAGGATTGCAGGGAAATAAAGTCCGGACCCTACGGTGAGTCCGATGCCTGCTGTAGTCCACAGGCTCGCGGCTGTGGTCAGACCGCGGATGGTGGCACCCTCACGCATGATGGTGCCTGCACCAAGAAAGCCGATGCCGCTCACTACCTGGGCCGCGATGCGGCCTGGGTCGCTTCGGCCAGCTTGAAAGGCGTAGGCCGAAACAATCATGATCAGGGCTGACCCCATGCTCACCAGAATATGGGTTCTGAACCCCGCTGGACGCCCATGGCTTTCCCGCTCAAGGCCTACTAGTCCTCCTAAGATCAGTGCCAACACTAGTCTTGCAGCTATTTCAGCGTTTGTAATCTCCATGCCTTTCACCTCCCTTGGCAAGTTGCCGCCGCATTAGGCGTCAAGCTCAAAACCCATTTCCCTGAGAACGAAGCGCAGGGCGATCTCCACGTGCTGCCTGGACATGCCTCCCTGCAGGTAGCCGATATAAGGCGGACGCAGGGGCGCATCTGCGCTGAGCTCGATGGACGAACCCTGGATGAAGGTCCCCCCTGCCATCACCACTTCATCAACATAGCCCGGCATAGGGCTGGGTACCGGCGTGTAGTGCGCATCAACGGGCGCAGCCTTTTGAACACCGCGGCAGAAGCTGAGCAGTTCCTCCTCAGAGCCGAACTTGATAGCTTGTACAATGTCTGTACGCGGCTCCTCGGGCAGCGGCGAGACTTCATAGCCCAAGGTTCTGAACACCTCAGCCGCTAGCACAGCTCCGTAGATCGCTTCACCTACAACATGTGGCGCCAGGAACAGCCCATGCAGCAGAGACCTGGTCAACCCAAAGGTTGAGCCGAGCTTCCCGCCCAGACTGGGCGCGGTGAGAACCTCAGCACAGAGGTTCACCAGATCGCGGCGTCCAGCAATGTATCCCCCGCTCACTGCGAGGGTTCCCCCGGGGTTCTTGATCAGGGATCCGGCGATCAAGTCGGCCCCTGCTTCCAGGGGCTCGAGCAGTTCCACGAATTCGCCGTAGCAGTTGTCCACGAAGATGATGCACGAGGGATTGGCTGAACGCACCGCTTTGATGCCTTCGGCCAGATGGGCGATGGACAGTGAGCGCCGCCAGCTGTACCCGCGGGAGCGCTGGAATATGGCCATCTTGGTGGACGAAGTCACCTGCTGTGATATGGCAGCCAGATCCAGCGAACCTTCCCGAGTAAGCGGCACTTCTTTGTAGATGATTCCTCTCTTGATCAGGCTTCGCGGCGAAGCGCCCCTGGTTCCGATCACCGCCTGCAGAGTGTCGTACGGCGGCCCGCTGACCGAAACCAGCTCATCCCCCGGTTCAAGGATGGACAGGCAGAGAGAAATGGCATGAGTGCCTGAAACTATCTGGGGCCGGCAGAGGGCTGCTTCTGCCCTGAACACCTGCCGGTACACTTCTTCAAGGGCTTCACGCCCCTGATCGGAGTACGCGTAACCCGTGGACTCGCCGAAACTGTGGCTGGCCACTCTGGCGGCGTGGAAGGCTTTTAGAACCTTTTCCTGGTTGGCCAAAACCACGCTTTCCATCGGCCCATAATACTCAGATGCTTTTGCTTTGGCCTGCTCAATTATCCCCACTGGACACCTCTGAACGCACGGCAGCCCCGAAGCTGCCCTTGATTTGGACCCGTTTCCCCGGGAGTTTTTCCAGGATGCTTTCTTTGATCGGCTTCTCCGCGTAGATGTGCAGGCGGTAGGCGCCGCTTGGCGTCTGGAACATTTCCAGTTCCCCTGTGACCCCGTACTTGTGCCACAGCTTGTCGGCCACAGCCTTCATTTCTTCTTCTGTCTCGAACTCTAGAGCGAGGGAGTTCATGTAGTCTACCTCCTCAGGGATATCATGAAGTGTTCTTGATGCTCCCAGCAAATCCTGCTTTCAGGCGTCGTTTCCAGGGAAATCGACTGGGTAAATCACGGTAAGCTCTCCTTTGGTCAGCTCCCTTTTGCCGACCAGGCGCACCGCCTGACGGCGGATCACCTGTTCCACCAGGTTGCGCACGGCCCGGGCATTTCCAAAGGTGGCGGGATCGCCCTGGCGCAGGCGCCTGATCTGGCGGATCAGCTCCTGCTGTGCCCTTGCGGTCAAGCTGTACTCCCTTTTCTCCAGCATCCCCAGGGCGATCTTGTAGAGCTCAATGTCTGTGTAGTCCGGAAACTCGATGGTGATGGGAAACCGGGAACGCAGGCCCGGGTTGGCCTCCAAGAAGCGGTTCATCGGCTCAGGATACCCCGCCAGTATCACCACAAAGCGGTCTCGCTGGTCTTCCATGGCCTTTACCAGGGTATCGATGGCCTCTTTGCCGAAATCCCGCTCTCCCCCGCGGGCGAGGGAGTAAGCTTCGTCCACAAAGAGCAGACCTCCCTGGGCCTGCTTGATCACTTCCCTGGTTTTCTGTGCGGTCTGTCCGATGTACTCGGCAACCAAGTCTGCCCGTTCTACTTCCACAGTGTGGCCCTTCTGCAGGATGCCCATTTCCCTGAGCATCTGGCTGAAAAGGCGGGCTACGGTGGTCTTCCCTGTTCCGGGATTTCCTATGAAGATGGTATGTAGAACCATGGGCTCACAGGTGAGCTGCAGAGTCTGGCGGTACTTCTGGATGAGTGCGAACGCTTGGACTTCCCGGATAACGCGCTTTACGGATTGAAGGCCCACCAGAGAATCCAGCTCTTGCTGCAGCTGCTGAAGGCGCTCCCGTTGATGGGCCTCCAGTCCCTGGAAAACGGATGCGTTGGACACAGAAAGCTACACCCCCTTACCCCTCATCTATACGCCGTGATGGGGCGGAAGGTGTCTTTGATCAGGGTGTGTTGGCTGCACTGCCGTTCCAGAGATCCATGATGGCTTGACGCACCTGGTCTTCGCTGAGGGTGGAGCGGTTGAACCAGTGGATGCGCGCATTGCGCCTGAACCAGGAGAGCTGGCGCTTGGCATAGCGGCGGGTGTCGCGTTTGAGGAGTTCCACGGCGTTTTCCAGGGAGAGTTCGCCCCACAGGTAGCTGGCGATTTCCTTGTAGCCCAAGGCCTGAAGTGCGGTGGGCTGTTCGGGGTACCTGCTGAGAAGTGAGGACACCTCAGCAATCAAACCCTGTTCGAGCATGAGATCCACGCGCTCGTTGATGCGCTGGTAGAGCTCCTGCCGGTCTCTGGTCAAACCTACATAGAGAGGTCGATATCGGTGCTGGTGCTGTTCCCGCTTCTGCTGCAGGGTGCTGATGGCTTCCCCCGTCCGCCTGTATACCTCCAGGGCACGGATGATCCGCCGCAGATCGTTGGGATGAAGCCGGGAAGCACTGAGTGGGTCGACCTCCTCGAGCTCCCTGTGCAGGCTGAGTGGATCCTGCACCGCTTGTTCTTCGAGCTCACGTCGGATCTGCGGGTCCGCAGGGGCATCAGGGAACAGAAAGCCGTCAAGGAGAGCGTCAATGTACAGGCCAGTCCCGCCTGTGAGCAGAGGAACCACCTGCCTGGCTTTCAGGTCGCAGAGCACTGCTTCTGCCATGTCGACATAGTCGGCCACGTTGAAACTCTCATCGGGGTCAACCACGTCGAGAAGATGGTGCGGAACCCTCCTCCTCTGCTCAGGACTCGGTTTAGCTGTACCGATGTCCATCCCCCTGTAGACCTGCATGGAATCAGCTGAGATGATCTCGGCCTGCAGCTCTTCCGCAAGGGCAAGGCTGAGCTCTGTCTTCCCCACGGCGGTGGGCCCGATGAGCACCAGGATTCTCTGCCGTTCCAACTGATCCCTCCTAAGCTCTTCCGAACCGCCTGAGCAGTTCGTCGGTTTCAAGGCGCACCAATATCGGCCGCCCATGGGGGCACGTAAAGGGGTTCTCTGTCGCGGCCAGGTTGTCGAGGAGAGCACGCATTTCCTGCTCGGCAAGGTACTGCCCTGCCTTGATAGCCCCCTTGCATGCCAGTGTGATCAGGGCTTGATCTCTGCTCTCTGTGGTCTTCTGTGCATTTTGGGCAATCTCAAGGATCTCTTCCTTCCAGCTGCCGCCGCTGTGGGCCAGGAAACTGGGCACAGCCCGCAGGACGAAGCTGCTGCCGCCAAAGGGTTCGAGTTCGACGCCGAATTCGGCCAAGAGGTCCAGCGAACCGGCGACAAGTACGGCTTCTGCAGTCGTGAACTCCACAATCACCGGGAGTATCTCCTGGACTTTGATGGACGAGTTCTGCCATTCGGCCCGGAACTGCTCCACCAAGATCCTCTCATGTACGATGTGCTGGTCTAGGATCCACAGTCCCCGGGGAGTCTCCAGGAGGATATAGCTCTGGTGAAGCTGCCCGATGATCCGCCCGCTGCGCAGAAGCTGGCGCATCTCCCCAGAGTCATCTGATAACTCCCGGTCTCCGCTCTTCGGAGACATCTGGACCTGGACTCTCGCTTCCTGTGTTCTGCTCCTAACTTCCTCGGCGACCGCAATTTCAGGAGCTGCACCCGCAGCATACTGCGCAGGTCTTGTCCGGGGTTTGTGCTCACGCAGAACCTTGTCCATGAACTCCCAGGTTTCCGGCTGCCAGCGCAGCATCGTCTGCACCGCTGGTCTAACCGTTTTCGGTTCAGGCGAGCGGCTCGCTGGACGGGCCAGCTCGGGAGCAAGGTTCTTCGCCGTCAGCCCAGAGCGCACTGCCTGCCAGGTATCGTTGAAAATCGCCTGTTCATCGGCGAAGCGCACCTCCAGCTTGGCTGGGTGCACGTTGCAGTCTACAAGCTCGGAACGGATCTCCAGAACCAGAACCGCCCAGGGGAAACTGCGCTGCGGCAGGAGGCCAGCGTAAGCCTTTTCCAGGGCGGAACGCAGGGTATTGTTTTCGATCAGGCGTCCATTGACGATAAACACCTGTCCGCTGCGGTTGCCCTTGGCCATCTGAGGCGACCCCAGATAGCCCTGGATCTGGCCCCAAGAAGTGCTGGTGGAGAACTTGATCAGCTGGCGCTCGACATTGCTGCCCTCCACCAGGAGGATGCTGTCTAGAAGGCGTCCGCTTCCGTTTGTGGACAGAAGCGGCTTCCCTTCTGCAACAAGGCGGAAGGAGACATGGGGATGGGCCAAGGCCAGGCGGCTGATGAGATCAGCCGCGCGCCTTCGCTCCGTTAGGGGCGACTTCAGAAACTTCCGCCTGGCCGGGACATTGTAAAAGAGATCCCGCACCTCTACCGTGGTCCCCGGCGGTGTTCCAACGGGTTCAACGACAAAGTCGGAACCGGAGTTGTAGATCTTGTAGCCTGTCTGCTGCTCTGCCGGCCGACTGTACAGAGAAAGGCGGGAAACGCTGGCGATACTCGGCAGCGCTTCGCCCCTGAAACCGAGGGTGTAGAGGGCAAAGAGATCGTCGACAGCGGCGATCTTGCTGGTTGCATGGGGCTCGAAGGCGATCCGCAGGTCTTCACGGGCAATACCCACGCCGTTGTCCTGGACGCGGATCAGTTCCAGGCCTCCATTCCTGACCTCGACCGTGATCTGTGTGGCCCCGGCATCGATGGAATTCTCCACGAGCTCCTTGACCACGGATGCAGGCCTTTCGATCACTTCGCCGGCGGCGATCTTCTGCGCAACCTCCGGAGGAAGGATCCTAATCTGCGCCACTGGTTTCACCATCCCTTTGGCGGCGGAGCTTCTGCTGCCAGAAGACCAGCTTCTGCAGGGCTTCCAGCGGGCTGATGCTGTTCAGATCCAGATCAAGAAGTTCCGTCTCCAGTTCATTCGGGCCGCGTTCTTCAACGGCGGCCGTTTCCAGCACTGAAGTGTCGTAGTCCAATGTCTTGAACAGGTCGAGCTGAAGCGGCCCCTGTCCCCTGGTCTCCAACTCCTCGAGCAGCTCCATGGACCGCTTGATCACCGGAATGGGAACACCGGCCATGCGGGCCACGTTGATGCCGTAACTCCGGTCTGTGCTGCCCGGTGAGACCCGGTGCAGGAAGAACACCTCTCCGTCCCGCTCTTCCACTTCCATCCGGTAACTGCGCAGGCGCTTCAGGCCGTTCTCCAACTGCGTAAGTTCATGGAAGTGGGTGGAGAACAGGGTGCGGGCCCGCACCTTGTCGTGGATGTACTCAATGACCGCCTGGGCGATGGCCATGCCATCGAACGTGCTGGTCCCCCGGCCGAGTTCATCGAGGATGATGAGGGAGCGTTTTGAAGCATTGAGCAGAAGCTCGGCCGTTTCCATCATCTCCACCATAAATGTACTCTGACCGGTGCTCAGGTCATCGCTGGCACCGATGCGGGTGAAGATGCGGTCAACGAGTCCGATCTCCCCGTAGTCAGCTGGGATAAAGCTTCCCATCTGGGCCATGATCACGATTAAGGCAACCTGACGCAGGTAGGTGCTCTTCCCCGCCATGTTGGGACCGGTGAGCAGTATGACCTGCTGCTTGTCGTCAAAGCGCACATCGTTCGGAACAAAGTGCCTTTCCACCGCCTCGATGACCGGGTGCCGCCCGCCCCGGATATCCATAGTCAGTTCCCGGGTGAGGCGCGGGCGAACGTAGTTGCGCTCCACGGCTGCCGCCGCCAGGCTCTGGAAAACGTCCAGGTTCGCCAGGATGCTTGCATTCTCCTGGATGGCTGACACGCGGCCCAGTACCTCTTCCCTGATCTCGAGGAAGATCTCGTATTCGAGCTCCTTGATGCGCTCATCAGCGCCCAGGACGAGCGCTTCCTGCTCCTTGAGTTCGGGGGTTATGTAGCGCTCGGCGTTGGCCAGGGTCTGCTTCCGCTGGTAATCTGCTGGCACAAGGTGGGCGTTCGGGTTCGTGACTTCGATATAGTACCCAAAAACGCGGTTGAAGCCTACTTTCAGAGACTTGATGCCTGTGCGTTCCCGTTCAGCAGCTTCCAGGTTCTTGATCCAATCCCGGCCGCTGCTGCGCGCTTGGCGCAGTTTGTCCAGCTCTTCGCTGTAACCGTCTTTGATCAGGCCGCCGTCGCGCAGAGTGATGGGCGGCTCATCCACGATGGCAGTCTCAACCAGCTGAACGAAGTCACTCAGGGGGTCAAGGGCTTGTATTAGTTCAGTCAGAAGCGGAGTGTTCACTCCGGCAAAAAGCTCGGTTACAGCAGGGATTTTGGCCAGGGAGGCGGCTAAGGCTCGCAGGTCGCGAGCATTGCCGCGCCCGGTTACCAGCCTGCTCAGGAGGCGTTCCAGATCATAGACTTCCCGGAGCAGCTCAACCAGTTCAAGGCGGAGGGCCGTTTCCTGCAGAAGGGTCTCAACCGCATCGAGCCGCGCCTCGATCATCTCCAGGTCCAGCAGGGGCTTTTCTAGATAGGCTTTGAGCAGCCTGGCCCCCATGCTGGTTACGGTGCGGTCCAAGATACCAAGGAGCGAATTGGACTTCTTTCCTTCCCGAACCGTCTGGGTCAGTTCCAGGCTGCGGCTGCTGTGGCCATCGATCTGGAGGTACTCTTCCAGCTTGTAGCTCCTAACTGTTCTGATGTGGCTCAGAAGGCCTCTCTGTGTGTCCTGCACGTACTGGAGCGCCAGGCCAGCTGCGAGGATCTCTGCCGAGTTCCTCAAGCCGAAGACCGTCAGAGATGCGACCTCGAAGTGCTTCAGGAGAACCTCACTGGCCCGTGCCAGGCTTCCGGGCCCCTCTGTTGAGCTGATAACCGCGCCTTGGGATCGGGCAAACGCCTCCACAGAGGATTTGTCGGGGAAATCTGGTGCTATCAGGATCTCGGCAGGTTTCAGGCGGGCCAGTTCGTCCATGAGCTCGGTGAGATCCCCGGAAGAGACGGTCATGAACTGGCCCGTGGACATGTCCAGGGAAGCCAGGCCCCAAGACTCTCCAGCCGCCTGCAGCGCGGCCAGGTACTGGTTCTCTCCCCCCTCCAGATTACCTTCAATGAAGGTGCCGGGCGTCACCACCCGGATCACATCCCGCTTGACGACGCCCTTGGCCTGGCTGGGATCTTCCAGCTGCTCGCAGATGGCTACCTTGTACCCGCTGCGCACCATCTTTTCAAGATATCCGTCAACCGCGTGGTAGGGCACGCCGCACATGGGGATCCTGCCCTCAGGCCCAGCCTCCCGTGAGGTCAATGCGATCTCCAGGATCCTGGAAGCCAGCTTGGCATCCTCCCCAAACATCTCGTAGAAATCGCCCAACCGGAAGAAAAGGATGCTGTCCGGATACTGCTCTTTTATGGCGTAATACTGCCGCATCATGGGCGTCAGGGTCAGGGCGATCACCTCCAAATCAGGCTTCGGGCTGCACAACCCTTCCTCGCAGGGTCCAGGTACCGGCCTCGGTTATCTCAACAGTGACTACTTCGCCTACGAGCTCAGGCGATCCTGCGAAATGGACCTGACGGTTTGTTCGAGTCCGCCCGATCAGCCCGTGTTCGTCCGTTCCGTCTACAAGGATCTCCTGTTTTGTTCCGACCAGTTTCTGGATCTGCTCAGCACTGATCTTGTTCTGGAGTTCGATCAACCTGTAGATCCGTTCCTTCTTCACTTCTTCAGGAACTTGATCGGGAAAACGCGCGGCTGGCGTCCCTTCCCGAGGAGAATAGATGAAGGTAAAGGCCGAGTCAAACCGTACCTCTTCCACCAGGCTCAAGGTCTCCTCGAAGTCTTCGTCCGTCTCGCCAGGGAACCCCACGATGATGTCTGTGGTCAGGGCGATGTCGGGAACCGCTTGGCGCACCCTGGCCACTAGATCGAGGTAGTGTTCACGGGTGTAACCCCGGTTCATGCGGCGCAGAACTCGGCTGCTGCCTGCTTGAACCGGCAGGTGCAGGTGCTCGCACAATTTGTCCAGTTCTGCCAGGGCCGCGATCAGATCTGGGCCCATGTCCCGGGGATGGCTGGTTGTGAAGCGGATTCTAGCCAAGCCTGCGATCGCGTTGAGCTGTGCCAGGAGGCTGCTGAATGACGTCGCGATCTGCAGATCCTTGCCGTAGGCGTTGACATTCTGACCCAGCAGGGTCACCTCTTTGTACCCGCTCTCCACCAGTCCTTCCACCTCGGCGACGACTGACTCAGGAAGCCGGCTGTGCTCCCTGCCGCGCACGTAGGGGACTATGCAGTAGGTGCAGAAGTTGGTGCACCCGTAGATAATGTTCACAAAGGCCTTCAACCGGTTGCTGCGTTCCACCGGTAGGTTTTCGCGGAAGTCCTGCCCCTCTTCGCAAGGAGCTTCGTCCCAGACTTCCACCACACGTTCTCCCCCTTCGGCCCGGTCGAGCAGTTCAGGGAGGCGGTGGATGTTGTGCGTACCGAAGATCAGATCCACGTGGGGGAGTTCCTGAAGGATGCGCTGAAGCTCCGCTTTCTGCTGGGTCATACAGCCGCAGATCCCGATGATCAAGTTTGGATTGGTTTCTTTGAGTTTCCTATATCCAGCCATGTGCGCGTAGACCTTTCGTTCTGGGTTTTCACGCACGCAGCAGGTATTGTAAAGAATGAGATCGGCCTCCTCCGCACTCTCGGTTTCATCGTAACCAAGGGAAAGCAGCAGGCCTCTGATCACTTCTGAATCATGGTCGTTCATCTGACAGCCCATGGTCTTCAGGAAAAACTTCTTCATGGATAGGTACTCCTTTGAATATAGTAAGTGCCCACCTAATTATACTATTGGTCCCCGCGCTTTGCCAGTCCGCTCAGTATGCTTTCCCAGCCCCTGGGCATAATGATCCCGAGGGAGGGTCTCCATGCTCATTACCTTAGCGCGCACCTTGATCCTCTATACCCTGGTAATGATCACCATGCGCCTGATGGGCAAAAGGCAGATTGCCCAACTGGAACCCTTTGAACTGGTGATAGCCATCATGATCGCCGAACTCGGCGTCATCCCCATGCAGGACCGGCACATACCCCTGATCAACGGGGTGATCGCCATCCTGACCCTGCTCTTCGTTCAGGTAACCTTCAGCGTCCTCAGCCTCAAATGCCCATGGTTCCGTTCGGTGCTTGATGGACGCTACAGCGTGATCATCGCCAACGGCGTCATTCAAGAGGCCGAACTGCGCAAAGCCCGCTACAACCTGGATGAACTCCTTGAACAGCTCCGGCTCAGCTCAGTCTTCAACCTTTCAGACGTGGAATACGCGGTTTTGGAAACCAGCGGCGATCTCAGCGTGCTGCTCAAATCCCAAGCCCGGCCCGTCACTCCCCGGGACCTGCAGTTGGACACAGCCTACGAAGGTCTGCCCCTCGTCCTGATCCTCGACGGCCAAGTGATGAGAAAGGAGTTAGAGAAAGCGCAGCTCAGTGAGGGTTGGCTCCGTACCGAGCTGGAAAAATACGGGACAAAGGAACCTGGCGATGTCCTCATCGCCACGTTGAGCACTACGGGCGAGCTCTTTGTCCAGCTCAAAGAACATCTTCGGCGCCTAAGGAGGTAAGTAAGGCACCATGAAGCTCTGGGCCGCCATGTTAGTTGTCATGGTCCTGATCGTTCTCGGTGGGTATTACCTAGAAAGTTCCATCCTAAAAACCACCGATCAGATCTCGCGCACCCTAAACGAAGTAAAGGAGTCCGTGAGAAGCGATCAGTGGTCAGCGGCGGAGCGCTCTACCCAGAAGCTTGACGAGCGCTGGTCTGCCTGTAAGGGTGTTTGGGGCCCCTTCATCCACAACGACGACCTGGAGACTGTCACCAGCCATCTAGCCCGGCTGCGTGCGTTTTTGGAGGCGCAGGACAAAGGAGCAGCGCTGGCGGAGATAACAAGCATTGAACGCCAGCTCGTGCAGCTCAGGCAGCAGGAAGTGCTCAGCCTTCAGAACGTGCTTTAGAAACCGCCGGAAGAATAGTGCTTGCGCACCTGCGCCGTCACGAGTCCAACAAAGGCACCCGTTGGCAGAGCAAAGAACAGCATGTACGGAAGATAAGCGAAGATGCCCACTGTCTCGATGATCAGCGAGGCAACGGTCAGCTGCGCCACGTTGTGGGTGACTGCTCCCAACAGGCTGATCCCCAGCAGGCTGAAATGTCTGCCCCCGTACCTGTAGACAAGCCCCATTACGATGGCACTGGCGACACCTCCAGCGAAGCTGAAGAAAAACGTTGGGGTCAGGAAGTTCCCCGCCAAGAGCGAACCCAAGGTTGTACGCAGGATGGATACGATGATCGCATCTCTCGTCCCGAAGCTCGTGACCACGTAGAGGGTGATTATGTTCGCCAACCCGAGCTTAAAGCCAGGGACGATCAGATCAGTTGGCATGGGAATCAGTCCCTCAAAAATGTGGAGGGCCATGGCCATCCCCGTTGCCAGGCCTAGGTAGACCAGGCGGCGTGTTCTGGAGTACTGCACTCGATGCTGCTCCTTTAGCCTAGAAGTTTTCGTGAACCGCTGTAAACGGTGAGCAGGTTTTCATTCAAAAAGGCCTTCACCTGCGATGTTGTTTCGTCGAACTTGAAAGATTGGACTCCGATGGAGATCATCACGTTGGGATGGACGAGATTGGCCACGATGCGCCCGCTCTTGAGCAGGTTTACGGAGGTGGCGATCCCAGCCGGGCCGCCGAGCTCTCTTGCTTGAACGGTGCCCGATTCGACCGTAACCTTGCCGCCTCTAAACACTCCACTGGCCACCGAGAACCCAGTTCCAGCCAGCACCGTCGAATAGAAGCAGCCCTGCCCGGTGACGGTCACCGACCCTGAGGCCTCTACGCTGCTGTTCTGCAGGTAACCAACTCTAACATGTGATTCGAGGACGCCAACTTCCTTGACCCGTTCGATGCTGCGCAGAACGAGCTGCTGGTAGGTTTTGAGCTGCGGGAGGCCCTGTTTGAGGATGTCATCAGTGTTGAAGAGGGCGCTGTCAAGGATGTCCACCAGTGAACACCTATCCTCGTCCTCCGCCTCCTGTGCCGTTGCCAAGCAGCCAGTCAGCTCCTTGAGCAGCTTCGGCAAGTCAGAGAACTTCAGTTCAATGAGGTGCTTCGTCAAGGACTCAAAAGAGAGGTTCTCCACCTGTGCCACGATGGACTCAGAGGCCGCGATCAGCCCTTCCAGCTGCTCAGCCAGCTTTTCCAGAAGGTTTGCCATCCGCATGCGGGCTATTGACGCCCCACCCGCGAAAAGCTGAGAACGGACAACGTTGCGGAAGACTGTTATGGAACCGCGGGTGCGCAGTGTGGCGCCGCTGACGAGTCCATGGACGACAATGGAACCCGTGTTCGACTGGACTCTGATGTTTTCCAGCACGCTTCCCCTGATGATGATGTCGCCGTCCATGGATATGTTGCCCGTGGAGACGTCTGCATCACCAGGCAGCTCAAACACTTCCTTGACCCGAATTGTCCCAGCCTGCAGATAAGGCAAGCCGGCGACTAAAGCGATGGCCTGCAGGCCATCATCGCTGAGAGCTGCTCCCTCTCCCACCCATATTTCAACATCGCGCACGGGCGATGGATGGATAACTTGCCCGTAGACGTCCCGACCCGGAAGTCCTGGTTCAGGCGGGGTTTTCACCGCAAGGACGGCACCCTTGGGCACACCACTTGTACCGTGCAGTTCAAAATGGTCGATCCGGATGGCGTCCAGATCGACGGGCTTGGGATCGTCTTGGAAGACGTACCTGATCGAAGCATCGTGTCCAGGCGTGGGCGGCGTGCCCACTGCTAGGTCATAGGTACCCTCAAGTTCGCTGAGAAGGTCTTGGTTGAGTTCACCCAAGCGAAGCCCGTACTTGAGCCCAGCTGTCGCAGCGATTTCAGCGACCTGCTCTACAGTCAAGGCTGGAGCGGGTACTGGTTCCCTGACCACCTGCAGTCTCAGTCTGCTCCGAGGGGGTTGGTCCGCTAGGCGGTGGACTACTCCTGGTGTTCGCTTCCAGACGAGCTGCGCCTTGGTTCTCATCGGGTCCACAACCACATCATAATGCAGTTCGGGATCAATGTCCACAGGCAGGACAATTTCCAGCGACGTCAGGCCTGTTGTGAGAGCTACTTCTCTCTGTACCTGGACACCTCCGTATAACACCTGCACTTCCGGGCCGAATTCCAGGATAGGCGGCAATCCCCCTGGAGGTGGGGGTTCATAGACCAATCTTCCGTTAAAAACGGCTAATGTACCTTCCTCAGGAGGAGGTCCGGGTTCTTCCTTCACCGTTACCCGAACCTCGGCAGGCTGCCTTTTCAGCCCCAGGAAGCCTCGCCTCTGGGGCTGCTGGAGAACTTCTACCTCAACCTGATCTCGGGTTGCACCCAGCTCAGCTAGGGCAACCGCGATGGCAGCGTCAATGGTGTCACCTGTGCCTAGGGCCTGCCTCCTTCTCACACGATTGTCCCCCTTTTTCTGGCTTCTGGTAGATGCAGTAACTTACTCGTTGGAGTCCGAAACTACCCGGGTCCATGATCTGCTCTGCAGATCCAACGATGAAATAGCCCGAAGGGTTCAAAGACTGGACGAAATTCGTTATGAGGCGTTTTTGAGTCTCACTAGTGAAGTAGATAAAGACATTGCGGCAGAGGATCAAGTCGAAATGACTCTCGTATGGATCCTTCAACAGATCATGTGTGCGAAATGTCACGAGACTCTTGATGCTCTCTGAAACCGCCCAATTGCCTTCTGGAGTCCTGGCGAAGTACCGATCCAGATATTTCGCATCCATGCCGTTTATGTGGCTGGGCAGGAAGACTCCCGCTTTGGCCTTCTCCAAGACGGCCTCGTCGATGTCCGTGGCCAGAAGAAGGCCAGGTGTAAAGCGGGCTTCCTTCATCAGGATAGCGATGGAGTAAATCTCGGCGCCGATGGATGCCCCGGCGCTCCAGATGCGCGGACGGCGCTGGCGGCTCACCGCGGGCAGCACCGTGTCTTCGATCACATCAAAGACCCGTTTGTCACGGAAGAAACTGGAGGTGTTGATCGTCAGATACTCGACGAATTTTTCCCTGTGCGTTTGGTCTCTTACGATCGTCTGGATAAGCTCATCGTAGGAGGTTAAGCGGTGCCGGTCCAGCCACTGGTTGATCCTTCGGCGCATCTGCTGTTCTTTGTACGCGCTCAAGTCAATGCCCAGTGTCCTTTGGATATCCTTCTGAAGTTTGGCGTAGTCTCTCATTGAGCACTCACCCTAAAGCAGCGACCAGCTCTGTGATAACACCGCCGATCCTCTCCAAAGGCAGGATGTAGTCGGCGTGCCCTTCCTCAGCCACCGCTTTGGGCATGCTGTAGATGGTTGATGTTGCTTGATCTTGGGCGATGGTGATCCCTCCTGCCTGCTTGATCTTGGCCATGCCTTTCGCCCCATCCCTGCCCATGCCCGTCAAGATAACACCGATAATGTTCCTGCCATAGACTCCGGGCAGGCTCTCCATGGTCACATCGATAGCCGGGCGCAGGAACATCACCCTGTCTTCCTGGTTCAGCCCAACCCGGCGTTCAGGGGTGATGACAAGGTGATAGTCCCCAGGTGCGATCAGCACCTTGCCGTTCTCCACCAAATCTCCGTTCTGAGCTTCTTTCACTGGGAAAGGAAAAAGCGAGTTGAGGCGATCGGCAAAACTCCTGGTGAAGTCCTTGGGCATATGCTGGACTACCACGATCCCCGCTGGTAGATTGGCAGGGATGTGGGCAAAGACCTCCTCTAGAGCCTTGGGGCCGCCTGTAGAGGAACCAATGATCACGATCCTGCTGGCCGCTCCAGCAGGTACTGGCGGCAGGACCGGCAGAGGGCCTTTGGGAGGGGCTGCCGCAGGAACGCGCTTTTTGCGGGGCAGCTGAGCCATGGCGGCACAGCGTATTTTACTGACCAGTTCCTCGGCGATGCTGTGCAGGTCTGGGGCCGCGGAACCTGTTGGTTTGGAGACGAAATCGACGGCCCCCAGGGAGAGCGCCTGCATGGTTGTATCTGAGCCTTTGCGCGTACGGCTCGACAGCATGACAACCGGCCGAGGATTTTCATTCATGATCCTCTTCAGCGTTTCCAGGCCGTCCATCACCGGCATCTCAACATCCAGAGTGATCACGTCCACCTGGAGCCGGCTGAGCTTTTTCAAGGCATCTTCGCCATTGCGTGCGTAACCAACTACCTCAAGATCCGGTTCTGCGCCTATGATTTCTGTGATCACCTTGCGCATGAAGGCGCTGTCATCGACCACAAGAACCCTTACGGACATCGGCCTCACCTCATATCTCCACAGGTTCTCTGCCGATGGCGGTAACCGAAACCAGGCCATTTTCAACAAAAAAGCGCATCTTGCGCCCATGGTTTCCCGCCACGTCTTGACCTACAATAGGAATGCCGTGCTTGCTCAAGAGCTCCTTTACTGCTTCTACGTTTTGCTGTCCGATGCTGAGGCTTTTCATGTTCAAGTTAGGAAAGAGGTTGGCTCCCCCAGCCAGCTTGGCCTGGAGCCTGATCTTGCTTGCGCCGAGGCGGATTGCTTCTGCGATCATCGCTGGGATGCCAGTGTCTGCATATTTGCCGGGCGGTGCTCCTTGATCATTTGGTCTGCTGCGAGGCAGGAAGATGTGTCCCATCACTCCGACCTTTGCCCTGTCGTCATAGAGAGTGACTCCAACGCAGGAACCGAGGCCGACAGTTGTGAGGATGCCGTGGTCTTTCGCTGAACTGATTTCTCCCATATTGACAAAGATTTCGGACATCACAGTCCCTCCAGACCACAGCGGCGGGCGATTTTCCCGAAATCCTCCTCGTTCGGGAGAAAGATGATGTGCCCCTCGATCGCTTCGCCTTCCGCGGAAAACCTGGTGCGGATGACTGTCACCTCGCCGGCCACCTCTGCGCCAGCCAAGATGCTTTCCCACACAGCGCCTGCCATATCAACGGCTAAGCCGGGAACGCTGGGGGCAAGGAGCAGGTCTGTCATCTTGGAGAGGGCATTGAGGAACGAGGTCACCATAATGTTGCCAAGCTCCTGCAGGGCTGAGCGGCCCAACTCATCGATCTCGGGTGTCTCTTCCCCGGTCAAGAGCCTGATGAGCGCATAGGCGCTGTTCAGTGGGTATACACAGGCCATGTGTCCGGCTACATCGCCGGAGATCACCACGAAGATGCCAACCACTGTGTGTTCCAGCCCGCCCATGTAGTCTGCGGCTTCCCTAAACGGGAGCATCTGGGCATCGGGAACCACCAGCTGGAAGAGGCGGCCGCCGAGCATCTGCGACAGCGCCGTGGTGGCGTGCCCAGTGCCGATGTTGGCCAGTTCCTTCAGGAAGTCAAGCCTCACCTCATTCACGCGTCGTCACCCCCTACGAACCGATCTTGCGCAGGGACTCCACCACGCGTTCGGCATCGAAGGGTTTGACAAGGAAATCCTTGGCCCCGGCGCTCAGCGCCTCGATAACCATCGGCTTCTGACCCATGGCACTGCAGACGATGATCTTCGCCGTGGGATCGAACTTCATAATCTCCTTTATGGCGGTGATGCCGTCCATTTTCGGCATCGTTATGTCCATGGTTACCAGATCTGGCTTTAACTCGCGGTACAGGGTGATGGCCTCTTCCCCATCGGCTGCCTCGCCAACGACCTTGTAGCCGTTCTTTTCTATGACATTTTTCAAGGTCATGCGCATGAAGGCAGTATCATCAGTTATCAGAACTGTCTTGGCCATATGCTCAACTCCTATCCGATAAGCGTGCTATTATCAATGATTAGGGCTATCCGGCCATTGCCCAGTACTGTAGCTCCTGCAACGCCCTTGACATCACCGACAATGCTGCTCAGCGACTTTATGACGATCTCCTGCTGCCCTATCAGGTCCTCTACGATGAAACCAACTTTTTCGCCTCTTATTTCCAAGATGATCACTGGCAGTGGTCCGCCCCGATCCACAGGCTTGAAGCCGAGACAGCCGGCTAGATCGTAAAGAGGAAGGACTTCTTTGCGGAGCATGATCACATCGTGCTGCTGGATGGACTTGATCTGCTCCGGCTCTACCTGGATGTTCTCGCGAACCGCTTGGATAGGAATGGCGACGGTCTCACCATCCACCCTAACCAGCAGGGCCTTGATGATGGCCAGGGTTAACGGTAGTTTGATGGTTGTGCGGGTGAAGACTCCGGGCTCTGAGTCAACCTCGATGCTCCCGCTCAGGGATTCGACGGTCGCTTTGACTGCGTCCAAACCCACGCCGCGTCCAGAGAGGTCTGTTACCGTTTCAGCGGTGCTGAACCCTGGATGGAAGAGCAGGTTGACGGCTTCGGCCATCGAAAGCTCTTTGGTGCCGTGGGGCAGAAGGCCCCGTTCCTCTGCCTTCTGTCTGATGCGCTCCAGGTCCAGACCCCGGCCGTCGTCGCTGATCTCAATCAGGATGTGGCTGCCTTCATGGCGTGCGCTCATCCTGATGCGACCGACAGCAGGCTTCCCTTTGGCGATGCGCTCATCCTTTGGCTCGATACCGTGATCGATGGAGTTGCGGATCAGGTGAACCAGCGGATCGCCGATCTGGTTGACAATCGAGCGGTCAAGCTCCGTTGTCTCTCCCTGGATGTCAAGCTCGATGTCTTTACCCCTAGCCTGGGACAGGTCCCGCACCATGCGCGGGAAGCGATCAAACACCTGCTTGATGGGCACCATGCGCAGGCTCATCGCTGCATACTGCAGTTCGGTGGTGATGCGGTCCAGCTGATCCAGAGCGCCCATCCGGTCACTGGATTCGCCGCTCTTCACCATTTCGATAACCTGCGTGCGGCTGATAACGAGTTCTCCCACAAGGTTAATGAGCTTGTCCAGGCGCTCGGTCTCCACTCGCACCAGAGGTTCGCTCCGGGAGAGACGTGTAGCGGCGATTTCGACACCGTTCTCAGCGGATGCTGCCGCTATCTCTGCTTTACTTTCTTGAGCCTGGGGTCGGTTGTTCAGGACCAGCTCCTCAACCTGCACGTCTTCTATCTCGGGGATGCCGTTGACGATCTCATTGATGCGTTCCCGTGACTCTTTGGTCAGAAGCACCAAGGCAAACTGGCGGTCGAACTTCTCGTCCTCCAAATCCTGGACGGAAGGGTTGCTCTGCACTATGGTGGCCACCTGCTCCAGGGCCTGGAAGACGGTATAGACGCGGACCGACTTGAGCAGGGTGTTGGGCCTCAGGACCACCGACACGGTGAAAGCACGGTAACCTTGGGATACACCCTGTTTGATCGTTTCGCGGTTGAACTCCTTTAACTCCACAGAGTAGACCTTCTCCTCATCTTCGGCCAGCACGGTGCTTGGTGGGGCCGAAATCAGGCCTCGCAAGGCAGCCATCTGCTCTCCGTAGGCGCCTATGGGCTGCTCGTTGATTGTCTGCTCGAGCAGCAGTTCGAGGGTGTCAACGGCCCCGAAGAGGACGTTGATCACATCCCTGCTCGGTACAAGTTCGCCTGTGCGCAGCAGATCCAGGACGCTTTCCATCTCATGGGTGAATTCGGCCAGTTCGTCAAATCCCATCGTTCCAGCCATGCCTTTCAGGCTGTGCGCAGCCCGGAACATATTATCTAGAATGCTGGGATCTTGAGGGTTCTTCTCCAAGCTGAGCAGGTCCTCGTTGAGGGACTGGAGATAGTCCCGTGCCTCGGCGGCAAATACTTCTCTAAATGAACTCAAGTCCATGGGTTTCCCCCTCACCAACCGGCTCATCTACCGGATGCTGGAAATTCGGTCCTTTGGTGTGGCTATCTCCGTGATCCGCACCCCAAATTGCTCACCAACCACTACTACTTCACCCCGGGCAATAAGCGTGTCGTTGGCGTAAAGATCAATCGGTTCGCCGTGTAGGGACTCTAGCTCCATAATGTGACCGGGGCCGAGCCGAAGGATGTTGTCGATGGACATCTTGGTGCGCCCCAAAATCGCACGCACCTGAACCGGGATGTCGCGGATAAGATCGATGTTGATGTTGCCCAGATCGTAGGTCCCCGGAGTGCTGACGGCTTGTTCTGCCCGACGGGGTTCTGCGCCTGCCGCTGGCTTAGTCTTCAGATCGGTCCACTCTGCTGTGACCGCTATTTCTTCGTGAGCCGGAGCTGCTTCGGGCACGGCCGGCTCTTCTGAGGGCAGAAGGGCGCGCACCATATCCCGGGCAAAGCCAGTCTCGATGATCTGCAGCATGGTGCTGTCTACCAGATTCTCGATCTCCATGCGAAAAGCGACGACCACGATGGGTTCGTCTTCGGGGATATCTATCGTAAGCGGATCCTGCGCCAGGTCTCGCCTGGTGGTGACCGGAGGAGAAATCTCTATCGGTCTGCCGAAGAGTTCGCTCATGGCGGTGGCGGCCGATCCCATCATCATGTTCATCGCTTCTGTGACTGCGCTGAGATAAAGATCATCCAGTCCGTCGGGGAGGCTTGTCCCGTCGCCGCCCATCATCAGGCTGGCGATCACCAGGGCGTCCTGTTCCCGGATAACCAGAACATTGGCACCCTGAAGGCCCTGGACATAATCAACGTTAACGACGATGCAGGGTATGGGATAGGATTCGCTCACGGTTCGCGCCGTACTGATGTAGACCTTAGGCACCGTGATCCTGACCTTATGGTTAGCTAAGGTGCTCAGGACCGTGGCCGCTGACCCCATGGAGATGTTGCCAATCTCAGCCATGGTGTCCTGCTCGATCACGCTCAAATGGTCGTCCGTGTTCAGCGCAGAGTTCCTGCTCTGCTGGCTGTGGTTTTGGAGCAGGGCATCGAGCTCCTCTTGGCTCATGAGATCGTCACTCATCATCCTGCCCTCCTTCATCTGCTGGCTCCAAAACGTTGGTGATGACTACACCCAGTCTCTGGCCGAGACGGCCAGGGGTACCCTTGAACTTCGTCATGGAACCGATCTTAACGTCCAGTGCTTCATGTTTCTTGCGTTCCAGTACGACCACATCGCCGGTGGACAGATCCAGTAGGTCGCCAACGCTGACCATGGTGCGACCCAGCTCCACTTCCACCGGAACGATGGCGGCCCGTACCTGCTCCTTGAGAAGCTGAATCCGGGCAGGATCTGGCTGCTGGAGCGACTCAAACATGCGGATGTGGGTCAGGTTCTTCAGGATAGGTTCGAGGGTGCGGTGAGGCAGGCAGATGCTGATCATGTCGCTGATCTCATTGAGCTCAAAGCGCATGGTGATCAGAGCGACGGCGTCGCGGTCGACTGCGACCTGCAGGAACTGGGGATTGCTTTCCATGTAATCCAGTTCGAAGCTCAGTTCAGCCACGTCCCTCCAGGCATCGCTGAGCAGTGAAGAAAAGACGCTGAGTACCTGTCTTTTCAGCACTGCAACCTCGATATCGGTCAGGCTGCGTGAGCGGCGCATGGGGACGCCATCGCCGCCGCAGAGGCGGTCATGCAGCAGAAAGGCAATATCCGGGGAAAACTGGACGATGGCATAACCTTCCAGAGGATGAACCTTGTAGATGCTCAGCACCGATGGATTGGGCAGAGAACGCACGAAGTCACCGAACAGGATCTGCTCGATGGACTGCACCTTCACATCGACTCTGTTCCGGAGTTTGGCAGCCATGTAACCCGAATAGGTGCGGCAGAACTGTTCATGGACGCGGTGCAGTGCCCTGATGTGTTCTTTGGAAAACCTGTTCGGCCTGCTGAAATCGTAGCGGGACTCTTCCTGCCGCTTCTCTTCCTCTTCAATGTCGATTTCGAGGTGAGGCTGGGTAACAGCCTTGATCAGCAGATCTATTTCTTCTTGAGTTAGAATGTCTTCCACCATACTCACCTCCCGAACTAGGGACAGACGAGCGGACCAAACCGCTTCTCCCTGTATTCATCGGCACTTCTTGCTGCTTACTTGAACCAACTAATTGGCTTGTGCCTCCTGGTCCTGCAGGCTCTGGAGCTGGATCTTCTCATCTGTGCTCAAAATTTGGTCCACATCGAGAAGGATAAGCAGCCGGTCATCAACCTTCCCAACGCCGGCTAGATAGTCGGCGCGCAACCCCGCGATACTGCTTGGAGGGGGTTCGATGGCATCTTCAGGCAGCCGCAGGGTTTCGGTGACTGCGTCCACAATGAACCCTACCATACTGTTGTTTATCTCCAGCATGATGATGCGGGTGTCTTGGGTTTCCTCTTTAGGTTCCAGTCCAAAACGCTTGCGCAGACAGATAACGGGGATAACCTCACCCCGCAGGTTGGTTACTCCCTCAATATAGTCGGCCACGTGCGGCAGCCTGGTTATATGCCGGGGCTTGACGATTTCTCGTACATCCGTGATCTCCACGCCAAACTCCTCGTTGTGCAGTCGAAACACCACCAGTTGCTTCTCTTCCATGAGGATCCCCTTTCTGCTGAATCCAGATAGTAAGACGCGTTCCTACAGGCAAAAGTTCCCTTTCTTCAACAGATCAAGTTCTACTCAGCAGATTGATTTCCTTCCCTCGCCCCGAGAATAAAGAAACCCCGGATTTCCGGGGTCGCTGCTTCATCTATGCGGTTTGCTGATCAGGGCGAAGATGGCGCTGAACACCACCGAGGCCGCCAAACCGAGCCCTGTGATTTCAAATGCCCCTGTAAAGAGCCCCTCCCACCCCAGGCGCTTGACCTCTGCGATCATCCCAGTGGTGATTGAACTGCCAAATCCGACGACTGGTATCAGCGCCCCAGCCCCGGCAAACTCTTGAAAGGGTTCATACAGTCCGAGCCCGTTGAGCACTGCTCCCAAACAGACCAGGCCCACCAAAACATGGGCGGAGGAGCACTTGGCCGTATCAAAGATTAACTGGGCTGTGGCACAGATCGCCCCGCCCACCAAAAACGCGATGAGATACTGCATGCTTCCCCTCCCTACTGCTCCAAGACAACGGCATGGGCGATGCACGGGATGGATTCGCCCTGAAGCACTGTTAAGGCACTGAGAAGTGCTCCGGTGGCAACCACCAGTACCCTCTTGGCCTTGGCAGACTCCAGACAGTTGAGGATATAACCCAGCGTCATCACGGCTATGCACGCCGCACCGCTGCCGCCCGCCCCCACAGCCTGCCCGGGGCCGAAGATGCGGCTCCCTCCGTCCTGAAGGCGCTCGAGGCCAGTATAGTTCTCCCTTTCCAGCAAGACCCGCAGCATCTTGCTGCCCTGCTTTCCCAGGTCACCGGTGAACACAATATCGTAGTCCTCTAAAGAGCGACCCGTGTCGGCAAGGTGATCCTTGATTGTCTGGAAGGCGGCTGGGGCCATGGCACTGCCCATATCCTGTGGATCCTTAAGGCCCATATCTACCACCTGTCCGAAGGTGGCATGGGTGAGGTGCGGTCCTCGGTCAGCGAAACTCAGGATAGCTGCTGCAGCGCCAGTCACCGTCACTTGGTTGGTGGCCAGATGCTGAACGTTCAGTTCAATTGGATAGCGGAACTGCCGTTCTGCCGTCTGGTAATGGCTGGCCGTACCGACCATCACCTGATCGGCGAAGTCCCCTTGGAGGAGCACAGCTGCCAGACCGAGGGCCTCAGCAAAGGTGGAGCAGGCACCGTAAATGCCGATAAAAGGCACTGCATGAGTACTTGCTGCGAGGTTTGAGGTCGTGATCTGGTTGAGCAGATCTCCGGCGATCAGAAACTGCAGATCGTGAACTTCAGTGCCGTGCTGCTCCAGGGTCTTGGCTATGGCAATCTCCAGCATGAGGCGTTCCGTCTTCTCTGCGGTCTTCTGTCCGAGAGTATCATCGCCCATGATTTCATGGAAATCCAGGGCGTGCGGCCCGCGGCCTTCTCTCGGGCCCACCAGGGTGTAGCGGCTGGTGATGCGCGGTCCTTTGCTGAAGACAAGCGTCCTCCTGCCGATCCGGTTGCTCAAAACGATCCCCCTCTACAGCAGTCCCAACACCAGCGATTTGATCAGGGCGACGACAAAACCGGATAGGATGCCGTAGACGATCACGGGCCCAGCTATGACAAACATCTTCGCCCCCATTCCCAGGAGGAACCCTTCCCGTCGGAAATCCATGGCCGCGGAAGTTACAGTGTTGGCAAAGCCAGTGATGGGCACTGCTGCTCCTGCCCCTGCCTTTTCGGCGATCTCGTCGTAGACGCCCAGCGCGGTGAGAATGGTTCCAAGCAGGATCATGGCCGCAAGCGTCACGGCAGCGGCTTCGTTCTTGGTGCGTTCAAAGCTTTTTGCGATGTTGAGCACCACCTGTCCGAGGGCACAGATCAGGCCGCCTACAAAAAACGCCCAAAGCATGTTCTTCGCGATCGGGCGGGGCGGCAGGTTTTCCTGAACGAGCTGCTGGTATTCTTTGGGCTGCAAGTGCTTCACTCCCTTCTCGTGGCCTTTTTAGTATGGGGATTTCCACTGGAAATATGCAAAAAGGCGGGACCCGCTTGGGTCCCGCCTGTAGGGGTTCCGCTGTTTTAGTTGCCGCCTATTCCCATAAAGCCGATCACTGCTCCGATAGCGCCTATGGCGATACCAACGATGGCCAGGGTTTTGGCAGACTTCATCTCTTTCTCGGCATTGGTCTTGTAGGCGTTGAAGTCCTCTTCCAGAGTCTTGATCTGGCGTTCCAAGCGCTGCTCGCGAATGAGAGCAGCGTTCAGCTGGGCGTTCACGTCAGCTGTTACTTCCTGCTTCACGTCCTCCATCATGGAACGGTCTTCCCGCAGCACCACAATCTCAGCCTTGGCTTCTTCCAGCTGGCCGGCGAGTTCTTCGCGTTTCTGGGTTTCACCGCGCAGCATCACGGCCAGGTTCTGGATATCCTTTTCCAGCTGCTGGTTGTTCTTGAGAAGCTGGTCAATTTGGCCGCTGATGTCCGTATCCGCACCCTGGAGAGCAGCAAAGACGGCATCCTTTTCGCCCATCCAGTTCTCAAGACGGGTAATCTCCTCGCCCTGGCGCAGAATCTCGTCTTCGAGAACGAGGACTGCGTTCAGCAGTTCAGAGATGCGCTGTCCCTGCTCGGAAAGGTTGGTGTTGATACTTCCGGTTTCACCACTCTGGGCATCGATCAGACCCTCGAGACCGGTGAGAGCAGCCTGCTGGGCTTGGATCTCCTTACGAAGGTTGTCAAGTTCCTCCTGAAGTGCTACTTGCGCCGCCACCACTCGACTGACGCGCTCTTCGGCTACCAGTGCATTCTCTTCGACCCGCTTCACACTATCCCGCAGGCCCTGCTGGTCAGCGTACCACGTGGCCAGGTCTTCCTCAAACCTTGTGCGCAGATCGCCGATGGCCGTAAGGTCGCCAGTAGTGCCGCGCACCCTTGTCACTTCGATGTCTTCCAGCAGCCTGGCGATGACGCTGGCCAAGCTGTAACGGTCGACTGCCCTCGTGCCCTGGAACGTGCCATCCTCAAAGATGGTGAGGTAGCCCTTGGAGACCACAGTGTTCACAGCATGGTATGCCCAGTGGTCAACCGGTACGTCCGAGATCGTGGTCTGGGCAAAGGCGGGGGCGGCCAGGCTGAAGATCAAGGCCAGAACCAGTCCAGAGATGACTTTCCTTTTCATGTAAATGAGCCTCCTCGCTATCTTGGTTGAATCAGGATATCTCTATGTTCGACCTCAAAATACGAAGGATCAAGGACCGCCTCAGGGATGATCACTCTCGCGTTTTCAACGCTGACCCGGGCCAGGCCCGCTTGTTTGGCCCGGAAGTAGATCGTCATCACCGTTCCGTAGGCGTTGTTCAGCTTGCCGCTGCGCTGGGCTTTCAGCCCCAGGATCTGGCCGGTGTCATTTGCCACGAAAGGCATGGTCCAGCGCACGGTAGCCGGTGATTCGCCTTCACTGGCAAAGAGCGTTCCCATGGAGATGTCAAGTGTCTTGCCCACGATCTCCAAGCGATCCGGGTCGAAGGACAGGTCCAGCTCTACTCCAAGGAAATCCGGGATGTTGGTGGCCCAGATGGGCAGTTTGAAATACTGACCCTCTGTTACCAGACCGCCACCCGCCACCTCGGGTTCACCCACCCAAACCTTGGGTTTGAGAAGCGGGATGATGATCGACATTGTGCGTACCGTCTGCTCACCTCGGGGCGAAGTGATCCGCAGGGAGTAGCCGAGGGGCCCTCCGCCGAAATAACCCGCCTGAGGCTTGAGAACCCACTTGAACGAAAGATCCTGGCCTGCCTCAATAGTGCCCGGGAAGCGCTTCGCACTCTGGCCTGGCAGTAGCTCCAGCATGGGATGGAGCAGTTCGAAGGTCCCTCCGTAATAGGCCGTGCCTCCTTCATTGCGCAGGAACACGGTCACATCGAAGGTAGACGGGTCAAAGCGCTCGTCTTTTACGCCCAAGGCCGGCGGTGCGCTCACCATCACCTGCAGCCTAGCCGGGCTGAGTACCTCGATGGCACGCCTTACTCGGTTAGTCTCGCTGTTGGTGGAAGTGACCACCACTTCATAGGTATAGAGGCCTTCGGCGTTACTCTGCGCCCTGATCTGCCAGCCGGTCTGCTTGGTTTCGCCTGCGGGCAGATCGCCCAAGGAGGCCTTGGCCGGGCTTCCTACCAGTTCGAGTTCTTTCGGCAGTTTGAGTTCGGCAACTACGTCGAGAGCCTCGCCTTCCCCGTCGTTCTGTACATAGGCGATGATGGAGAACGTCTGGAAGCCTTCTGTGTCGGCAGGTACCTGTGCCGGCGAGGTAACGCCAACGATCAGCTCACCCGCGGCAATGGTCACGCCACCCAAACCGTAATATGTAACATAGCTGCGGGCTTCACCCGGCCCTAGAACCACCGGATCCCAAAAGAGCGCGATGGCGCTGTCCAGTTCCCATTCGCCAACGCGGGTGAAATCCCTGCCTGGGATGAAGTCGAAATTCCAGGCGGCATCGGCAACACTGCCCCAATTAGTGAAATATGTACGGTCGGGCGGGACGATCCCCGGCTTGCGGAGAGTGCCCTGAGCCATGACCTGGGGATTAGACAGGGAATCGAAGGCCTGCCAAAACTCGGGCATGTTCTGGGTGTAATAGACAGTGTCAGTGGTCAAAGCCCTGTCTTCAACGCGGAAGGGAGCCCCGTCGTTTGCACCCAACATGGTATCGAGCATGAGGCGCAGTCCAACCATGTGGCTTTCCGTGTCCAGGTTTTCAACGTGATACTCAATCTGAGCGGTATCCATCAAACCAGTCGTACTGCTCCTGGTGATGCTGAGCACCTGCCAGACCTGCACGGGTCCCAGACGCCAGCTGCTCTCAATCTTCCCGTCTACCAGGGTCGGTGGCTGGACCAACTCGCCGTACAGGCCGTCAAAACCAGCTCTGCGGTCTGTCGGGTTGCCGTAGATCCAGTTCTGGTTATCCACTCTCACGGTCGTATAAGAGGTCCAGGGATCATCGCCGCCGTAGATCAGGGCTTTGTTGTCATCGCTCTCCCGCCCGGGATCTCCTCCGGTCGTACCAACGGAGAACCTGCCGCCGTTGAGCTCCCCGCCGTTAACGACGATCTTGATGTACTCGTTTCCGATTTCCATGTTCTCCTGTGCCGACGCGGCACTGGCTAGCAGCACTGCCAGCGATAGAGTCAGCAACCCAACAAGTATTACTGTCTTCTTTGGCATCTGCTCTATCCTCCCATTAAGGCGCGTTCAGCCAACGGACTTCGCCGTATTCCACATTGGACACAAAACGGTTGTCTTCCTTGCTGAAGACGACGGCAACGTCCATGGCATAGTCGTAGGGCTGGCTGGCAAAGGTCCACATTCCCTGCACATATCTCAAGGCCTGGGTGTCAAGGCGGCTGTCGCCCGATGACCTTTCCAGAACGACGTTGAGCAGCTGCCCTTCAGCCGATACCTCAATCACCAGGAAGACTACGCCCTCAACGCCATCGTGCTCCGCGTTTTTCGGGTAAGTTGGAATCCCTCCCCCGTGCAGTCCCCTGCCGCTGGCCGGCGGCGGCGGAGCGGGTGGGGCGGTCTGAGCCGTTCCCGTGCCGGACTGGGATGTGCCGGGTACATCATCGGACCCCCCCGTGCCGGTGCCGGTACCGCTCACATTCTGGGCAGCGGGCCTTTCTTCTTCAGGCTCGGGGCGCGGCTCAACCGGCGGCTCAACCGACTCCCGCGCGATGGGCTCTGCGGATACTTCCGGCCCTCTTTCGCTGCCGATCAGCTCTCCAGCACCCTCCTGCTCCAAGACTTCCTCTCTTGGGGGTTCTGGCGTTGGCTGGTCTTGAGGAGTAGTCGGCTCCGGATTGGGGGTAGGCTGCGGTTCAGGTACGTCAGGGCTGGCGCGCTCAACCAGTGGTTCCTCTACCACTGCCGGTTTTGGTTGGCTGACAGCTTCTTGCTGCGGCGGCTCAACCGTGGGTCGAGGATCCGTAACCCTTGGCACCGTGCCCTGAGACAGGGGATCGGTCACAGGCGAGGGACGGGGGTTAACAGAACGCTCCACATGCATGATCTGGATCACACCGCCACCCGCCATACCGGGCATGTCTACATCGAGACTGGGGGTGAGGTTTGGCAGGGTAAAGAACAGGATGGCATGCAGGATCACGGAGATCAACACGAACCGATTCAGCCGCGGTTCGTCATCATAGATGTTGTGCACACACCTCTCTCCTTTCGCCCTACCGGTCTTGCTCAACAGCCAAGCCCAGGCGGTACCCTCCCGCGCTGCGGATCTCATCTAGGGTGTTCACTACGTACTCGTAGCGCACCTCCTTATCAGCCTTCACGATGACAAACATATCTGGGTTTACCTGCAGCCGTTCAGCCAACGCCTGCCGGAGCTGCGCACTGGTCACCTTGTTTCCGGAAACGTACATGGCACCGGTCTTATCTACGGCTACTTCGAACCTGGCGCTGGCCTGGGGATTCCCCGTCACTGCCCGGGGAAGCTCAACGTTGAGGCCCAGCGGAGCTGTTCGAACAGTGAAAAACACCATAAAAAACACCAGCAAAAAGAAGATGACGTCGATCATGGGAGTGATGTCGGGCCCGCGATTGCCCCTTCTCACGCGCTGGAAGTTCATCAATACTCACTCCTAGTCTCCAGGACAGTCAGCAGTTCAGCAGACTTCTTGCTCATATCGGCAACGTTCTTGTCGATGATGCTGTTCAGGAAAGCGTTGAGAGCCATGGTCGGTATAGCGATACTTAGACCGGCTGCGGTGGTGATCAGGGCTTCGGCGATACCGGCACTAAGCTCTTGGGCTTGACCGATACCCTCAAGGGCTGCGATAACGTTGAAGCTCTGGATGATGCCGGTGACTGTTCCGAGGATGCCAAGCAGGGGGGCAATGGATACGATCAGCTCCAGCGCGACCATGCGTTTTTCCATCTTGTATATCTCATCACGGCCCACAACATCCATGTTCTCCTTGATCTCTTCGGGGCTCTGGTCATAGTGGGCGATACCTGCAGCAAGGACTGCGGCCACAGGTCCCCGGGACTTCTTGGCGATCTGCATCGCTTCCAGAACCTTCCCCTGGCCCAGGGACAGTTTTATATCTTCCATCAGCTCGTCAGTATCGACCCGGGACCTCATCAGGTACCAGAGCCTTTCCAGGCCGATGGCTAGTGCGAAGATCGAGCAGAACAGTAAGGGAATCATTACTGGGCCGCCGAGTGCGAAGAATTTGAGCATTAAATACCCCTCCGTTTGCGTGCTTAAGAAATACATGTCTTTGTTTTCGACACTGCTTGAGATAATCCTTTGCTCCACTGCGGTTTACGTGTATAAGATTCGTCCCGCACCGGGGCTTATGGGGGATGCACAAAGAAAGAACCGCATACTGTGCGGTTCTAGACTACTTGAGACTGGCTGTCCACGCCAAACTGTTCCCTGTCAATGCTCATGAGCAGGATCTCTTCTGCAGCGTTCCCTTCCAAGCAGCGCTGCAGCCTGCCTTTCTTGCGAAAACCCGCCTTTTCGTAGCAGCGGATGGCCATCGCGTTGGCGGCATGAACTCGAAGGTAGACCCGCCTTAAACCCATGGTCGAAAAGACATGCGTCAGGAGGGTTGTGACCGCATCGGTTCCATAACCGCGGCTTTGGCGGTCTGGATCGAAGATGGCGATCTTCAGCTCTGCCTCCCGGCTGCGCCAAGCGATGTGATCGAGCTCCACTTCCCCAATCGCCCTGCCTGCCAGCAGGATTTCGTAAAGCAGGCGGCAGCGGCCAGGCTCTTTCAGCCGCAGCGCAACCTTCTCCCCCGTGATCTGCGACATTCCCCCAACTCCCTCAACGTGCGAATTGACTCAGCGACTTCTGCTCGGCGGCAGGAGATTCTATTCAGCTAATTCGAGCCGCAGAGGGAATGCCCTGCAGGGAATAACAGGCAGGCCTGTCCGGCGTTTCAGCGGCGAGCGGCCAGCTGCAGAACCCATTCTTCGGGGATGGTGTAGCTGCCGAGGAACACCTGATCTTTGCCTCCAGGGCCGTGGCAGTCTGAGCCGCCGCTTGGGAGCAGGTTGCACCTGCGGGCCAGCTCCATGTAGAACTCGGTTTGAGCCGCGTCATGGCTGGGATGGATGACCTCGAGCCCAACCAGGCCAGCCTCAACCAAGATGGGAAGAACATCAAGGTTGGCTAAGAGCCCAGGGTGAGCCAGGACAGGTACTCCTCCGGCTTTGAAGATCAAGGCCACTGCTTCGGCGGGCTCAACCTTAAAGCGGGGCACGTAGGCCGGGCAGCCTTCGCCGATCAAGCGCTCGAAGGCCTCGGCCTTGGAAGACACCACTCCTTCTTCCAACAGGACGGAGGCTATGTGGCTGCGGCTGATCACGTCTTCCCGGGCATACTTGAGCACATCATCAAGGGTGATGGCGATCCCCAAGGCCCGCAATTCGGTCAGTATCTTCTCTGTCCGGACTATCCTGGCCTCCCTGAGAAGACCGAGCCGCTCCTGCAGCGCAGGGTTCTCCGGGTCGATCCAGAGGCCCACGATGTGCACATCTGCTCCGTCGGGAGCGGCGGCGTTGATCTCTATGCCCGGGATCACCTCCAGACCTTCCGGGGCGCTGGTCTGGGCAGAGCGGATACCCGATGTGGTGTCATGGTCGGTTATGGCAATGGTTCTGAACCCCCTCTTCACAGCTTGGTGCACCAGCTCTTGGGGTGTCCAGGTACCATCTGATTCGGTGGTGTGAACATGCAGATCGACAGACAAACTAACCCTCTTTTCTTTCTACAGATCGTGTCTCAACTGGCGGATGATACGCGCTTCCATCCGGGAAATCTGGGCTTGAGACATTCCAAACTCCTCCGCAACTTGGCTTTGACTTTTCTCGGCAAAGTAGCGGAGGATGATCAGGCGCCGTTCTTCCGGATCCAAGCTGGCTAGAGCGTTTCTGAGCAGAAAGTGCTCGTGGCTGTCTGGAGCAGACAGCACGTCTTCAAGGGTGCGGGCCTCGTCATCACTGTCAAGCTTGCTCTGCAGTGACTGAACGGGCGCCACCGCTTCCAGGGCACAGACCACTTCTTCTGGGGAAGTGTTTAATTCTGCGGCGATCTCCGCGATCGTGGGGCTGCGGCCAAGGGCTTGAGCTAAGGTGTCTTTGGCCTGCAGCGCCTCGCCGGCCAGCCTTCTGAGGGAACGGGTCACCTTGAGCGGCGCCGACTGCCGCAGCTGCTGCTTGATCTCTCCCATGATTTTGGGAACGGCGAAGGTGGAGAACTTGACAGGGAAATCAAGGTCGAAGTCCTGAATCGCTTTGAGCAGGCCCACACATCCGATCTGCACCAGGTCTTCGAACTCCAGACCGCGGTCGATAAAGCGTCTGGCGATGCTGTGCACCAGAGGAAGGTTCTCTTCAACAAGCCGGCTGCGGGCTGCCAAGTCTCCCTGCTGAGATCGGGCGATCAGATTCCTTGTCCGTTCCATTTCCATGGTGGCCTATCCTTCCGGGCGCTGCGGAACTTCCTTGATCAGGATGACCTTAGTCCCCTTCTGGACTTCCGAACTCACCAGGACCTCGTCCATGTACTCATGCATGAAGGTGAAGCCCAAACCCATGCGTTCCTCGGGGATGGTCGTAAAACCGGTCTCCTGCGCTTGTGCTACATCGGGGATGCCTTGACCGTAGTCCTCGACCACAATCGTGAGCTTGCTGCCTTCGTATTCAACCTCAACTCGCACTATACCTGCTCCCAGCTGGTAGCCGTGGATGATCGAGTTAGATACCGCCTCAGAAACGGCCACCTTAATGTCTTCCAGCTCGTCTAGAGTCCAGTCCAGCTGGCTGGCGAAGAGGGCCACCGCAGTACGTGCGAAGGCCACGTTGCGCGTATCGCTGGGGAACTCGAACTTGACCCAATTTCTCTCAGCCATCAAAGCTGCCCCCCTTCGACCCGTTGCAGAACCTCAGCGGTGGAACCCGCGAACTCAGAGATCTTCTGCAAACCCGACATCTGCAGCACCCTTTTGATGTGGGGATTGGCTTCGACAAAAAAAAGCCGGCCTCCCCGTTCCTCTAACTCGCGGTAGCGGCCTAAGATTACTCCCAAACCTGAGCTGTCTATAAACTGCAGATCCTTGACGTCCATGATCAGGTACTTGATTTGCGGGTGGGTGGTAAAAGACTTGGTAATCTCTTCCTTAAACTGCGGTGAAGTATGCAGGTCCAGTTCGCCCCGGAGCTTCGCGATCAGTGCTTGTCCCACGGTGTTAAAGCTGCACTGCACAGACTTCCCTCCCAATCACCATGTTAAGGAATCTTTCGAGGCGAAGGCGGCTTCACCTGCTGGAAACGGTAAAAAAGGGGGTGAGTCCTCAGAAGACGGCTTCAGCCAAAGCTTGTGCCAGACGGCCGATCAAGGCCGGGAAGGACACTTTTCTCACGTCTTCGGCGACCGTCAGCACGCTGCTGCCGAGAACCTCGTCTGCGTACAGGACGGTGATCGTTCCTACCGCTTCCCCCTTGTCTATGGGCGGCCGAAGGTCTTTGTCGAGTTTGATCACAACCGAGAAGTCCACTTCTGTGCCCCGTTCCACCGTCACATAGAAGTCAGCAGGCACAACCACGTTTGCCAGGCGCGGGTCTCCCGTTGGACAGTCCAGAGCGCTGACCGCTGTTCCCTCAGGATAGAGCTGCAGGCTCTGGTACTTCCTGAAGCCGCAGTCAAGGAGAGTTCTTGCCGCACTTTCTCGTTCTTCTTCTGTTTGATGGCCGAGGGTCACGGCGATCAAGCGCAGGTTATCCCGCTCTGCGGTGGCTATCAAGCAGTAACCCGCTTCTGTGGTAAAGCCCGTCTTCATGCCGTCCACGCCGTAATAGCGCCGCAGCAGTTTATTGGCGTTCCAGAGAACCGGGATCTTGGTCGTGTCCGCCCTCATGGTGTACTCGTATGTGGACACATATTCCATGAGCCTGGGCACGGTCAAGGCGTGCCGGGCCAGCAGCGCGGCGTCCTTGGCGCTCATGAGATTGCATTCGCCGTTTTCTTCGGGCAGGCCTGTGCAGTTGACAAACCTGCTGGCTGTCAGACCGAGTTCCTGAGCGCGGCGGTTCATCAGTTCGACAAAAGCCGCCTCACTGCCTGCCATGTACTCGGCGACGGCTACCGCGGCGTCATTAGCTGAGCCCACAGCGATGGCGTAGACCAGCTCGCCGAGGGGCAGCTGCTCTCCAGCTTCCAACCAGATGCGCGATCCCCTCTTGCTCGCGGCAAAAGGGCTGGCCGTAACCAGATCGGTCAGAGCCAGCTCCCCACGCTCGACGGCCTCAAGGATCAGCACCAGTGTCATGAGCTTAGAAATGCTGGCCACGGGCACCGGCTCGTCGCTTGCCTTTTCCAAAAAGACCCGCCCGCTGTAGGGGTCCATGAGATAGGCAGCCCGGCCCGTAAGTTCTGCGGCCGTGCAGGCACCGCTGCACATCGTCCAGCAGATCAGCGCAGCCACAAGCCCGGCTGCCAAGCCTGTGCGCACAGCTGTAGCCCCCTTCCCCATTATCATAGATATGGGGCTGGGAAAGCCGTTATACGTCCCGGGCCGTGATTTTCCCGTAGACGAGGGGCCGGCGGGGAGGTTCGGCTTCGCCAATGACAAAGGCCGGCGCTGCTTCGACAACGGCTACGGCCAACTGCTTCGGATCGTTGGCATGGATGCGGGCGAGGACATCGCCGGCAGACACGAGATCGCCCACCCCCACCTGCACCTCGATGCCCACGGCTAGATCGATCGCCGCATCTTTTGTGGCTCTTCCTGCACCCAAGTGCATTGCCGTCAGCGCCAGGGTGAGAGGATCGATCTCCTGGACGAAGCCGCGGCGCGGCGCAAGGATATCCTGCTGGAAGCTGGCTTGAGGAAGTAAGCTGATGTCTTCGGCAACACGCGGATCGCCTCCCTGAGCTGCGACCCATTCCTTGAACTTGTCGAAGGCCAGACCGCTTCGCAGGCTGTGTTCCAACCTAGACCTGGCTTCAGCGGCATCGGCCGCTGCACCCGCCAGAACAAGCATCTCTGTTCCCAGCTGCAGGCAGAGTTCGGTCAGGTTCCTGGGCCCCCGTCCCTGCAGCGTCTGAATGGCTTCTTTTACTTCCAGGGCATTGCCGATGCTGCGCCCCAAAGGCTGGTTCATGTCCGTGACCAGGGCAACCGTGGGCTTCCGCACCAATTTGCCGATCTGCACGAGGCTTTTGGCCAGCGCCAGAGCGTCCTCTTCTTTCTTAAGGAAAGCCCCCCGCCCCACCTTCACGTCCAGCACGAAACCATCGGAACCAGCGGCGATCTTCTTACTCATGATCGAGGAGGCGATCAGGGGGATGGACTCCACCGTGGCCGTGACATCTCTCAGGGCATAGAGCAGTTTGTCTGCTGGCGCTAGCTCTCCGCTCTGTCCCACCACGCTGATGCCGATCTGGTTCACCTGGTCGATAAACTCCCTGGCACTCAAGGACGTCTTGAACCCGGGGATGCTCTCAAGCTTGTCGACAGTCCCTCCCGTGTGCCCGAGTCCCCGACCGGACATCTTGGCTACGCGGACTCCGGTGCTGGCCACCAGCGGAGCAAGAACCAGGGTGGTCGTATCCGCGACACCTCCTGTGGAGTGCTTGTCTGCCTTGAACCCCTTGATGGCGCTCAGATCGAGTGTGTCTCCCGAGTTAGCCATGATCAGAGTAAGGTCCGCGGTTTCCTCTGCGTCCATACCCTGGAAAAAGACGGCCATGGCCCACGCTGCCATCTGGTAGTCGGGTATCTCACCGCGCACATAGCCGCTGACCAGAAATTCCAACTCTTCGCGGCTCAACCTTCCTCCATCGCGCTTTTTCTGGATCAGTTCTGCTGTCCGCATGTGCTCAACTCCTCACAGCCGGCATGATGTCTGCCAGGAAGCTGACACCCACCGTCGTGTAATCGACTCCGAAAAAGTCTGCCGCCGTCTTGGCCACGTCGGCAAAGGTGCCGCGCACTCCTAAAGGTACTGGGGTCACCTGAGGCCCTGTGACCAGCAGGGGTACGTACTCCCGCGAGTGGTCGGTGCTGGCCGTCGTAGGATCGCAGCCGTGGTCGGCCACGATCAGGAGCAGATCTTCCGGCTCCAGCAGCGCCAAGACTTCCGGCAGCCGGCCGTCGAATTCCTCAAGGCCTCGGGCATAGTTCTCCACATCGTTGCGGTGCCCCCAGAGCATGTCAAAGTCCACCAGGTTGGCGAAGATAAGGCAGTCCTCCTTCTTGGCGGACAAGAGCTCTACCACTCGGTCCATGCCTTCCTGGTTGCTCTTGGTGCTCACCGTCTCTGTTATGCCCCGTCCGGCGAAGATATCGTAAATCTTGCCCACACCGTAGACCGGGATTCCGGCTGCAGTCAGGGCGTCCAGTACTGTCTGCTGAAACGGGGCGACGCTGAAGTCGTGGCGGTTAGCGGTCCGCTTGAACGATCCGGGCTGGCCGACAAAGGGACGGGCGATGACCCTTGCTACCGCGTGGGGACCGGAAAGCAGCTCCCGGGCGATGCGGCACCATTCGTAAAGCTGTTCAAGAGGGACTATCTCCTCATGGGCTGCGATCTGAAAAACGCTGTCGGCCGAGGTGTAGACAATCGGGAAGCCAGTCTCCATGTGCTCTCTGCCGAGTTCGTCAATGATCACTGTCCCCGAAGCAGGGTAGTTGCCGAGAGTCCCGCGGCCTATACGCCGCTCGAACTCGGCAATCAGTTCGGCTGGAAAACCCTCAGGATAGGTCGGAAAAGGTGTCTCGAGCATCAATCCGGCGATTTCCCAGTGCCCCGTTGTAGTGTCCTTGCCTTTTGAGACCTCGGCCATCTTGCCCCAAGCGGCTTGGGGCTGGTCCGTGGGCGGAACTCCTTCCACGGTGATGATGTTACCCAGACCTAGCTTTTGGCAGTTGGGCATCTTAAGGCCACCCATTTTCTGCGACACATGGCCCAAGGTGTTGCTGCCTTCATCACCGTAAAGGTGAGCATCAGGCAGCTCTCCCACCCCTACGCTGTCCAATACGATTATTGTCAGTCTTTTCACTTACCTTCCCCTTTCCAAGCTCTAGGATGTGTCTTTTTATACACATCTCGCAGATGGCCTTTGTCTAGGTGAGTGTAGATCTGGGTGGTAGCCAGATCGGCATGGCCCAGCATCTCCTGGACTGATCGCAGGTCCGCGCCGTGGCGCAGGAGATGAGTGGCAAAGGAATGGCGGAGCATATGGGGCGTGATGTTCTTCTCGATCCCCGCTTCCTTTGCCCTGGCCTTCAGTATCTTCCAGAACCCCTGCCTGGTAAGGCGCCGGCCCCTTTGGTTTACGAAGAGGGCTCGCTCGCGGAAGTTCTTGCAGAGGCGCGGTCGAGCGTAGTTCAGGTAGAGCTCTGTCGCCCGCAGGGCATGGGACCCCACCGGCACGATCCGTTCCTTGCTTCCCTTGCCCAGGCAGCGTACAAAGCCCATTTCATCGATGTCACCCAGGTCGAGCGCGAGGAGCTCCGAAACGCGCAGCCCAGAAGCGTACAGGACTTCCAGCATCGCCCGGTCGCGGTAGCCGGCGGGCTTGTCCAGCTGCGGGACCTCCAAAAGGGCGACCACCTCTTGTTCGCTCAAGATATTGGGGAGCCGCCGCGGGAGTTTGGGGGCGGCCAGATAGGCACAGGGGTTGTCGTCCGCGAGTTCCTCTTCCACCAGGTAGGCGAAGAAATTCTTCAGGGCAGAGGTTTTGCGCGCCCTGCTCCGGGGGGAAAGGGCCTGATCGGCCAGATGGTTCAAGTACAAGGCCACCACTTCTGAGTCGACCTCCGCGAAATCGAGTCCGAGCTCGTGAAGGAAGGCCTGAAACTGGCGGAGATCGCTCAGGTAGGCCTGAACGGTGTTTCCAGAGAGCCCTTTTTCTACCTGCAGGTAGGCAGAGTATTCAGATAGGATGCGCGGCCAGTTCAAACTCGGACCACCCCCTCAGGTTAGAAACCCCCGACCAAGCTGGACCAGGACGGGAGTGATGTAGGTTTCCACAAAGGCAGCGGCCACAAAGAGCAGCCCGCTGCAGATGGCCAGCAGAGCGGTGGTGGCAAGCTGCCCCTGCACGCTCTCCCTTGACAGCCCCGTGAGCGTTCGGAAGGCGCTTCCCGCAAAGGACAGGGCACCTTCGGCTCCCAAAAGCAGTGCTGGGATCACCAGGGCGTTGTGCGGCAGTATGCAGGTGGTTGACAAGACCAGCCCCTTTACCGCAGCATCCTGCACCAGGAAACCCACGGTAAAGCCCAGTACAAAACCACGGGCAAAGACAACGGCAAGGATCAAGGGTGCGCCGATCACTGTTAGGCCGAGCAGGAAAACCAGGCCTGCGGTCTTGATCACATTGTCCTGGATGCTCTGGAGGAATGCCTGAGCCCGTTCGGTGCGCTCGGAGCCGTTTTCGGCCAGCGAGGCATAGACTGCGGCTGTGTAGTTAGCCAGATCCTCCTTCTGCATCGGCGACAGCTTCTGCGTGGCCAGGGCGCCAAAACCCAGGCCGGTGGTGAACAAGAGAATAAGGGCTACGTAGAGCGGAAGATGACGCATGAAGTACCTGCTGATCAGTTCCCAGGCGGCCCCCGCCATGAACACAGCTAACACCCCTCTGGCTCAAAGCATCATCTAACTGTATGCCTTGAGCCCAGGGATTATGCTAGCCGAGATGCCCCGTGCTGTTGATCGTGAGGACCCGCCACGGGCAGGAGGCATTATCTGGACTGTAGATGAGCTCGGAGATTCCACCGTTGTTCTGGCTGAGGCAGTGGGACCTGTTGAGAGGTATGCCCAGCAGCGCGGCCAGAGTCAGGCGCAGAGCAGCCCCGTGGGAGACGATCACGATGGTCTCTCCATCGTGCCTGTGCACCAAGTCGTCCAGGCAGCTCAACAGTCGCTTCACCACATCTTCCGGCTGCTCTCCGCCAGGAACGGGGTGTGCAGAGCTGTCTTCCAGCCGTGCGTAATACAGATCGGCGTAGCGTTCCAGTACTTCAGCGCGGGTTAAGCCTTCCCAAACGCCGAAAGTCATCTCCCGCAGGCGCTGATCGGCGATGGGCTTCAGGCCGTGATGCTGGGCGATCGTCTCGGCTGTAAACACCGCCCGCCCAAGATCGCTGGTGTACACAGCGGCGATCTTCCTCCGGCTCAAGAAGTCTCCTACTCGTTTCGCCTGGGCGACCCCCTGTTCAGAAAGGGGGCTATCTCCTTGGCCCTGGTAGCGGAGTTCCAGGTTCCATGCTGTCTCGCCATGCCGCACGAAGATTATCGTGGTGCTCACCCTGTCATCCCCTCCCCTAGTGGCCGTCTTGAGATAGAGTATACATGATCTGGTGTTCGGTTCCCAGATGCGGAGCACAAAAACCGAGAAAACATGCTGTACTCAAGCCTAAATATGTGGAGCTATTGGATCTGCCGCGATGCGAACTCGAAAAAGAGACCTTTCCGGGCCATGAGTTCGTCGTAGGTTCCTTCCTCCACGACAGTGCCCTCGTCCATAACCAATATGCGATCGCATCCCTGAACCGTGGAAAGCCGGTGTGCGATCACAACCCTGGTGCACTTCAGTTTGGCCAGGTTCTTGATCACCGCTTCCTGGGTGATGTTGTCCAAAGCCGATGTCGCCTCGTCAAGGAGCAGGATGCTGGGCTTGGCTATGATCGCCCGGGCGATCAGCAGTCTCTGCCTTTGGCCTCCTGAGATCCCCCCTCCACCTTCGCTGATCAAGGTGTGCATGCCCATGGGCATGGCGCGGATGTCTTCGTCCACACCGGCCAGCCGCGCCGCTTCCCAGGCATCTTCTAGGGTGGCCCAAGGGGCCGTGATGATGATATTCGCATAAATGCTGCCTAGGAAGAGCTTTGCATCCTGGAGATCTACCCCGATACACTGACGAACACTCCGCACATCGAGTGTCTTGAGATCGTGGCCGTCGTAGTAAATGGCTCCAGAGTTCGGTGTTTCAAAGCCGAGCAGAAGCCGCATGAGCGTGGACTTTCCGCTGCCGGAACGGCCGACGATGGCCACATACTCTCCGGGTTCCACCTTCAGGCTGAGGTTTCTCAAGACCGGAGGGTCATCCTTTGTGTAACTGAAAGTGACATTTGAGACCTCGATCAAGCCGGACAGAGATGTAACCTGCCGCTTGTTCTCATCTACCTCCGGCACTGCCTCCAAGATGGGCTTCACCATCTCCAACTGGGGCTTGACATTGGCCAGCGCGATGGCTGCGCTGCCCAAGGACATGAGGGCGCTGCTCACGGCGCCGTAGGCGACAGTGAAGGCGATGAAGTCTGAGGGGGAGACGCCTCGGCTGCCGGCGAAGAAATAAACCGTGATGGTGCTGCCAAACATGAGAAGCGTTGAAACCGCCCGGCTCAAGGGCATCAACAGGGGTGGGTTGTACCTGAGCCTGCCTACGTCTCGGTAGTTGGCCGCCCACTTGGCGAAGGCACGCCGCTCAGCACCCGCGATTTTGATCTTCTGGATGCCGCTGAACAGGCCGAAAACCAGACCATCCAGTTTGGCCGACAGCTGCATCATCTTGCGCATATGTTTCTGCCTGACCGAGGTGCTGAGAAATGTAACCAGCAGCAGGGCAACGATGGCCAGAACCGCCGGAGCGACCAGGATGGGGGCAAAACTGAACATCTGAAAGATGTAGACAAAGGAAAAAAGGGCGGCCAGCGCACTTGTCAGCACTGAATCAGAGAGCATTTCTGTGAGCGAGTTGATGCTCATCGCTCTCCGGGCGGTTTCGCCGGCGGCGAAGTCCTTGTAAAAGGACACGGGAAGAGTGAACATCCGTGCCATAGCGGCACACTGGACAGAGTGGTTCATCTTGTCCCGCAGGCGAAGAAGCGCCAGCGTGCGGGACATGGTAAACAGCGCCGATCCGATTGTTGCCCCCAAGAGCAGGGCTGCGACGGGCAGTAGATCGCCCTTGGTTCCTGTGGGGATGACGCTGTCGAAGATCTGCTTGTTCATGTAAGGAGTAAACAGGCCCAACAGGCTGACCAAAAGGCTCAGCAGCAGCACGAAGAGCACATCTCCCATATCAAGGGAACGCAGCATGAAGATGAGCAAGTCACGGATCTTGAGCTGGCGCGCGGGAAAGCTGCGGTAAAAGCAGAAGGCATCTCTCTCGAGAAGTTCTGCTGTTTTGCTCTTAACCTTCACCCGCTTACCCGAGGAGGGGTCCGAAAAGAAATATCCCCCCAGCGGGGCAGGGAGAATTGCCACCAGGTCTCCTGACTTGGTGCTGCCCAGAAGGGGTCCCATGGTGTTCTGCCACCACCTGCCTTTGAGCTCCACTCGCCTGCGCATCACACCTGAAGGGCGCAGCATGTAATCGAGGCGCAGATCCAGCTCCTGCACATCCTGGGGAACGTCCGGAATGGGAAGGGACAGCGCAGCAAAGATGGCTTCCAGGGCCATCTGCAGCTGTTCTTTTCTTTCATGGCTGGGACGCTCCACCCTCTTCCGCCCCACAACGGACAGGAGGTCAGAAACGGCATCTGCCATGGCTTTGTTGTCGTAATCTACGCGTTTCTGCAGTTGTGGATTGGACGACACGGTGCTCACCTCACCGTCCTTAGGTGCTCACTAAGGCGCTGTACTTCCCGCCAAGCTCGATCAGCTGCTCGTGGGTTCCCCGCTCCGCGACTCTGCCGTTATCCAGAACAATGATCTCATCGCAGTCCCTGATGGTGGACAGGCGGTGAGCGATGACGATCAGCGAGATCTTCTTGGCCTTCACCGCTTCCATGATCAGCTGCTCCGTTTTCGTGTCCAGGGCGCTGGTGGCTTCGTCCAGGATCAGCACCGTGGGCTGCTGCGCCAGAGCCCGGGCGATTTCCAGGCGCTGCCGCTGGCCGCCGGAAAAGTTCTTGCCGCCCTCTCTGATCACGTGACCGTAACCACCGTCCCGCAGCATAATATCCTCATGGATCTGGGCGTCTCTGCAGGCCTGGATCACTGCAGCTTCATCAATGGACTTGTCCCACAAGGTGACGTTATCAAAGATCGTGTCCTCAAAAAGCACAATGTCCTGATCAACCACGGCAATGGACGAGGTAAGGACCCTTCTCGGTATGCGCTCCCGGGGTATTCCCTCAAAGAAGATCTGACCAGACCAGGGCTGGTACAGACCCGAGATGAGCTTCCCTAGGGTGGACTTGCCGCTGCCGGAGGAGCCCACGAAGGCGATGCTTCCTCCAGGCTTCAGCTTCAGTGAAAAGTCTTCGATAAGTGGAGGCGCCGTTTTGTTGTAGCCGAAGGTAACATTGCGCAGCTCCACTTCCCCTTTCAGTTTCTCCAAGGGGAAGTCAGCCTCCGCCTCGGAGCTTTCCACATCTGGACGGTAGTTGAAAACATCTTCCACCCGTTCCATCTGCGATCGCATCTCGATGAAAGACTGGGATACGCCCACCAGCTGCTGTACTGGGCCGAGGAAGGAAGAAGTGAAGCCCTGGAAAGCCAGGAGCATGCCGATAGTGAAGGTGCCGTCGAGGATCAGGTAGACACCGATCATGAGGATCGCAATGTTGCAGATCTGCTGCAGCAGCGGAGGGATGGTGCCGTAGAACTGGTTAGCTTTTTGAAAATCGACCTGCGCATTGTGGTACTTGGCGAAGTAGCCTGCCCAGCGCTGGAAAAAGGCGTTTTCCGCTCCTGATGCCTTGATGGTCTCGATCATCTCGAAGCCAGACATGGTAGCACCCATCAGCTTACCGCCATCACGCAGGGCGACACGGCTCATATCAACGCGCCGTTTGGAGACCAGACGCATTGCCATGAGGTTCATGACTGCTGCGGCTATTCCCACCGCGGCCAGCAGGGCGTTGTACCTGATCATGAGCCCTAAATAGGCCACGAGCAGCAGCAGGTTGAGGAAGACCGGCGCGAGCTGGCCGATAAGCGTGGCAGCTATCTGTTCGTTACTCGACTGCCGGCTGGCGATATCGCCTATGTAGCGCTGAGCGAAGAATCCAACAGGCAGCCTGAGAACGTGCCACATGAACGACGCGTTGGCTTCAACCGCAAGCTTCGCTTCGATCTTCAGCCAGTGGAGCGCCTGCGTGGCATTTACGGCAAACTGGAAGATCAGAGCAGCAGTCATCGCAGCAAGGAGGGCGGACAGCCACTGAGCATTCTGACCAGACAGAACCTGGTCCATGAAGATACGGGAAAAGACAGGCGTGAGCAGCTGCACTCCTGTCAGCATGATCCCCGTGAGCATGACAAAGGCGCACGCGGGGGCCGTCCCCTTCAGCCGGGCTTTGGCAAACTCCCAGACGCTTCTCGGTTTGCCCGAAGGTGTAAAGTTCTCTGTCTTTTCAAAACAGAGGACAACGCCGGTGAAGGCTTCATCGAATTCCGCCATGGAGACCTCCACCCTGCCCCGGCCGGGATCATTCAGCACCGCCCGGCCCTTCTTGAAGCCGCAGAAGACCACAAAGTGATTAAAGTTCCAGTGGATGATCGCTGGCAGCGGGATATCCCGCAGGCCCTCAGGGTCTTTACGGTAACCCTGAGCTTTCAACCCATGGGCTCGGGCTACGATCACGAGGCTGCTGGCTTTGCTGCCATCGCGGGAAACGCCGCACTCTTCCCGGAGCTGCTCAAGGGGCAGCCACTTGCCGTGGTAGGCCATGACCATACACAGGCAGGCTGCTCCGCATTCCAGAGCTTCCATTTGCATGATGATGGGAACTTTTACAACTCTGGCCATGGTCTTCTCCCCTGATCAGAGCATCAGCTGGATCGGCCGGTAATTCTGCACCACGATCTGCAGGCGGCAGTAAGTGCCTAACGGTAGGGTGAGGTTTTTCCCCTTGTCGCTGGACCATCTGACTCCATTGGGGGAGGCCGGATCCACGGCAAGGGTTACCCTTACCTCAACGCTGTTTTCATTGGGCAGGAGCCTCTGGGCATACTGCATGTTGCCAACAACAGCCAGGATATCTTCCTCAGAGACGGGATAGGTCCCGATGCCGGTAATATGTCCGTAGATGAAGCCGAACTTCTCCCGAGGGGCAAATTCGGGGGACACTTGAACCTCCATCCCTTCCTTCAACCTTTGGGCGACGGCGATGGGGACGTAGGTGATCACCTGATGCTGATCGGCGTACTCTTCCATCTTGACGATGGTCGCGATAACTTCCGTCTCTGTTACCGTCTCATCAGTTCGGCGGGCGGAGAGCACAACTCCAGACACGGGAGATAACACAAGGGATTTTCGTTCGTATTCCGCCATCAGGCCGGCGATCAGTTCTTCATCGGGCTCCGGTTGATTGCGGGCATCGTTGATCCTTCTGATCAAGTCTTCCTGGGGGATCACAGCAAGAATCTGTCCGACCCGCACGTAATCGCCGACTCTCACCCGCATGTTGGTGATGCGGCCACCTGCGGCAGGCACCACCTGGGCAACGCCGTGCTCAGGAAAAATGATCCCGAAGGCGTGGATAGTGTCGGGAATGCTGCCGTAAACGGCCCAGAAACCCACGGCTGCCAGGAGCACCAAGCAGGCCAGAAGAACACCCCATACCCCGGGATTGGTCACTTTGATGTACTCATTTAGCTGCTCAGGCGAGGAAACCCTTTCCAGAGCTGATTTGCGGAAAAGGCCCGTATTCATACTGCCGCTCCTCCTTGGGCAGGCTGTCACATCTATAATAACAATCATACAACAAAGTGCAAATGGCGACAACCCTTAACCCTTGTCAGCGAGTAAGGAGCCGGCACAGGAAAAGCGCCGCTGCCGCCACTCCGTGAAAGAACAGAGGGTCTTCTCCCGGGCCCCTTCCCATGCTGGAAAAGGTCAGATCGGCTTCAGTCAGCTGTCGGAAGGCTTCCTCCGTGTCCTCCCAGGAAATGTGATGCTCCAGGCCTTCCAGCTGCTCTCGCCAGCCTTCAAAGCCTTGAAAGCAGACCGGCAGGGGCAGGAAAACCCGTCCGCACACAACCTTTCTGAGCACCGTTTGGGTGTGATGGCTTAGGCCGCGGTGCCTCGGCCTGGGATCTGCCTGACTCATCCGGGGCACCGCCACCGGAACGCCGCCCAACTGCAGTACTGCGTTCAGGAAGACGCCCTGCTCCACGGCTGTGGTTCCCCAGGTTGTTCCCGTACCGACCACGCCAGGACCCATGAGCACAACAGCCAGATCGGCCTTGGCCGCATGCTCTGCAGCCAGCAGCGCGCTGTAGATATTGACCGCTTCCAGATCGCCCCCAAAGGCATGCCCGAAGGTGATGGTCAGGGCGAGGAGTCCTCCCTCCTTAAGCTTGGCTGCTGTACTGCTGAAGGATATGGGCAGGGCCGCACCGTCGCTCATGAGATAGCACAGACGCCTGCCGGGACGCTTGTGAGCTGTGATCCAGGCCAGCGGTGCCAACATGCTGTGCAGGCTCCCTACGGCCACAGGTAGTTCGTGCAGGGAGTCGGCTGCTGCCATGGCCTCGTGATAAGGGCTAGCTTCTTCCTCGACAGACAGAACTCGCCCCTGAAGGGGAGTGTAACGCAGTTTGATGATATGCCCAGGCTTAGGAGAAAGAGCGGTCTCCTGCCCTTCCACCGCGAGCACGAAGTGCCAACCTCCTGTGCCCAACCCCAAGTCCACCGCAGTCGTGTTCACCAGCACACGGTCACCTGGCTGACAGTTCCCACTCAGTTCTGGGTAGCACACAGCCTGTGCCACCCTGGAGCGCAGGCGAACCACTAGTTCTTGACGTTCTCCCCGCTGATGCGCTGCCAGCACGACACCCCACTGAAGCGCGCACTCCACAGTCCCGCCTCCTCCGCGCCTTTTCATTTGGTATGCCCCCTTCAGATGCAAAGCTTTCAGGGCCGACAGGCTGAGGCGAAGCATGGTATGAAAAAAAGCAGGCTTTCTGAACACCTGCTTTGTTGCGCTGTTGATTCAAGTACTCTCTGTTATTTGTTGTTTTCCTGGGCCTCTGCCAGAGCTTCCTTGCGGGAAAGGTTGATCCTGCCCTGTTTGTCGATCTCGACGACCTTGACAAGAACCTCATCGCCGATGTTGACCACATCTTCAACCTTCTTGACCCGTTTGTTCTCCAGCTGGGAGATGTGCACCAGACCTTCTTTACCGGGCAGAATCTCAACGAACGCCCCGAAGTTCATGATGCGCTTGACCACGCCGAGGTAAGTCTCGCCCACTTCCACATCCTTGACATAGCGTTGGATGAGCTGTTGAGCCTTTTTCCCGCCCTCTTCGTCTGTGGAAGCGATGTAGACACGGCCGTCATCTTCGATATCAATCTCAACGCCGGTGCGGGCGATGATGTCTCGGATGATCTTGCCGCCTGGGCCGATGACGTCGCGGATCTTGTCAACAGGAATCTCCATGGTGATGATGCGCGGCGCGTAGCGAGACAGGTCGGGACGGGGCTTCTCGATGCACTCGAGGATCTTGCCCAGGATGAACATGCGCCCTTTGCTCGCCTGCTCCAGGGCCTCCGCCAGGATGGCCTGAGTGACACCACCGATTTTGATATCCATCTGGAGGGCTGTAATGCCCTTTGTGGTCCCAGCCACTTTGAAGTCCATGTCTCCAAGGGCGTCTTCCAGACCCTGGATGTCAGTGAGGATGGTGTAATCACCGTCCATCATGACCAGACCCATGGCGATACCCGCCACCGGCCGCCTGATGGGAACACCAGCGTCCATCAAGGCGAGGGTGCTGCCGCAGACACTGGCCATGGACGACGATCCGTTGGACTCCAGCACCTCAGAAACCAGGCGCAGGGTGTACGGGAATTCCTCTTCAGAGGGCACTACGGGCACCAAGGCACGCTCTGCCAAGGCTCCGTGGCCGATCTCCCGGCGTCCCGGACCGCGGATGGGCCGAACTTCGCCCACGCTGTACGGTGGGAAGTTGTAGTGATGGATGTAGCGCTTGCTTTCCTCATCAGTGAGGCTGTCCAGAAGCTGCTCATCGGACTTCAGCCCCAAGGTAACCGAGGTCAGCACCTGGGTCTGCCCCCTGGTGAACAGGCCGCTCCCGTGAGCTCTGGGTAGAATCCCTACCTGACAGGTGATGGGACGAATCTCATCTGGCCTGCGTCCATCGGGTCTGATCTTGTCCTTGGTGATGGAACGGCGGACTTCTTCTTTCAACACGGCGTCAAAGACGGCATCGATGAGCTGGCTGTGCTCGGTGTACTGCTCTTCGCCAAACTCTTCTTGATAGGCCTCGTGCGCGCCGGCCTGCACTTCGTCGAGGAGCCTCTCCCTTTCCAGCTTCTCGCTGGCCTTCAGGGCCTGGACGATCTCTTCATATACATGTTCCCGCACCCAGCGGTCCAACTCAACGGTGGGCTGGAAAACGGGGACCTCCACCTTTTCTTTGCCGATCTGAGCCTGGATCTCTTCCTGCATCAGGCAGAGTTCCTTGATCACATCATGCCCGAAGGAAATGGCGTCCAGGATCACCTGCTCAGAAACCTCGTTAGCGCCTGCTTCCACCATGGTGACGGCGTCTTTGGTGCCGGCGATGGTGATATCCAGATCTGATTCAGCCTGTTCCGCCAGGGTCGGGTTGATGACAAGCTTGCCATCGACCAGCCCCACTCTCACCGCCCCAACCGGGCCGTAAAAGGGGATGTTCGACACTGAAAGGGCGGCGCTGGCACCAATCAGAGCAGCAATCGCTGGCGAATTGTTCTTGTCAACGGAAAGGACCGTGGCCACGATCTGTACGTCGTTGCGGAAGCCCTTTGGGAACAACGGCCGCAGCGGGCGGTCGATCATCCTCGCAGCCAGGATAGCTTCCTGGCTGGGGCGGCCTTCCCGCCTCCCCCAGCCGCCGGGAATGCGGCCTACAGCGTACTGGCGCTCTTCATAGTCGACCAGTAGGGGGAAGAAGTCGATGCCCGTCCGGGGTTCCTTGCTCATTGTTGCGGTGACCAACACTACGGTCTCGCCGTAGCGAACCAAGCACGAGCCGTTTGCCTGCTTGGCAACACCGCCGAACTCAAGAGTCAAGGGCCGTCCGGCCAACTCCCTTCGAAATTCGGTCTGCATAATCTAACCTCCATTGTGTATGTTCTCAGCTACAGCTAGTATAGCCGATCGCGATCCAAAAAAGAGCGGGATAGTCGCCCGCTCGTTTGTTACCGACGCAAACCTAACTCCTCTATGAGATTGCGGTAGCGCTCGATGTCTTTCTTCATTAGGTAGTTCAAAAGACCGCGCCTCTGCCCGATCATCTTGTAGAGGCCTCTTCTGGAATGATGGTCCTTCTTGTGGACCTTGAGATGCTCTGTCAGTTCTTGAATCCTGTGTGTCAGGATCGCGATCTGTACTTCGGGAGAACCCGTGTCGCCTTCATGGCGACTGTACTTCTTGATGATCTCAGCTTTTACTTCTGGGGAAATCACAATACCACCTCCAAGAATTGTCCCACACCACTCCCCAAGAGCAGCGCCGGAGGTACGCTGTTCCTAGCGAAGGGCTGTGTGCGCACGTTTGTGCGCCAGTACACAGTTATTTTAGCACAACTCTGGCATCTTGTAAATGATAATGCCAGAGGAGCTTCCGGGCTTGCTCCACATCCTGGTCGATCTGAGCGCTCAGCGCATCGGGGGTTGGATAGCAGATGATCTCCCTCATCCGTTCCAGGAACTGAAGCTCCAGGATCTCACCGTAGAGGTTTCCGTCGAAGTCCAATAAATAAACCTCGACCGTCTGCACCTGTCCGGCAAACGTGGGGTTCCGCCCGATGGAAGTGACGGCTGGAAAGCCCCTGCCATCGGGAAGTAGGCACCAGGTGAGATACACTCCGTCTCGGGGCAGTACCAGACGGGGGTCAATCTCAAGATTGGCCGTGGGGAACCCAAGCTGGCGGCCGCGACCCTGTCCCGGCACCACCACGCCTCGGTAGGCTGGGAAACGGCCCAGGCACTCTGCTGCCTCTTGAATCTGCCCTTCCGCAAGCAGGCTGCGGATCAAGGTGCTGCTGATCAGCTCCCCGCTCCTGCCGTGAACCGAAGGCACGACCGTCACGTTGAAGCCATACCTGCGGCCTTGTTCCTGCAGGAACTCGACATCGCCCGCGCGGCCCCGTCCGAAGCGGTAGTTGAAGCCGCAGATAACGTGCACCGCCTTAAGCTCAGCCATGATCAAATGGCGCACAAACTCCTCTGCGTCCAGTTCCGCAATTTCCTGACCGAAGGGCAGCCAGGCCACTTCTTCGATACCGCAGGACTGGATGAGCTGGACTTTGCTCTCAAACGCGCTGAGCAGGCGGAACTGCCCTCGGAAAAACTGCTCGGGAGGATAATCAAAGGTAAAGACGGCGCTGGTTCCCCCTGCTGGCCTGCAGGCAACCGCCGTCTCCAGTAGCTTCTGGTGGCCCAAGTGCACCCCATCGAAGGTCCCCAGGGCGACACTGCGGGCGGAGGTTTTCTGTTCGTTTATCCATCTAAGTTCCATGCACGGCACCTATTTTCCAAAGACTCTAAAGGGATGGCAGATCAGGCTGTCGGTTTTTTTAATCTCGGCCAGAGCCAGCATTTCCCCTTCCAAACTCAGGAGGATCACTTCTTCCCCCACCGTGAGGGTGGTGGGAACATCAAGGAGGTGCTCCGGCAGGATGAAGCTGCCGTTTTTCACCCGCTCCTCCACAAGGGGATGGACCTTGACCTGCACCCAGTGGGGCAGAGCACTCTGCATGGGCAGGAGGAAGTCAGCTCTGCCTTGTCCGGCCAGCTCCCCTATCTCCTCCAAGGTGAAAGCATCGGCGCTGTGAAACGGGCCGCTGCTCATCCGGGTGAGGAAGGACATGTGGCCGCCGACACCAAGTTTTTCTCCAATATCGTGGCACAGGGTGCGGACGTAGGTACCCTTGGAACAGTTGATCTTCAGCAAAACCCGGGTGCCAAAGCCCAGCTTCTCTCCTTCGTGCCAGATAGCCATGATGTTTATGGAATGAACGTGGACTTTTCTGGGCTGGCGCTGCACTTCCAGGCCGCGGCGGCCGAGCTCGTACAACCTCTTCCCGCCCACTCGCACAGCGGAGGCCATGGGCGGAGTCTGCCAGATGGGGCCCTGGAAAGAGGCCAGTACATCGGCGAGCTGTCGTGGGGAGACGGTGAAGTCCGTTTTCATCCCCGTTGTCTCTCCACTGGCGTCCTGGGTACTGGTCGCGATGCCGAGGGTGAGTTCGGTTGCATACGTCTTGTCATAGTCCAGCATGTAATCGGAGAGGCGGGTGGCCCTACCCACTAAAATGGGCAGAACGCCGCTGGCGCCCGGATCGAGGGTTCCCCCATGGCCGATGCGCCGCTGCCCGAGCAGTCTGCGGAGATAGGCCACCACCTGGTGCGAGCTCATCCCAGGTGGTTTTAGAACGTTAATTACCCCGTCCATCGATCTCACCTGTCAGTATGTAACGCTCGGCCGTGCTTGTCACGGTGGACACAAGCTCTTCAAGGTCGCCGTGAAGAGTGGCACCTGAGGCCAATCTGTGGCCTCCTCCCCCGAAGTGACGCGCCAGAGCAGCCACATCAACGTTATTGGCCCGCAGGCCGAGCCTGACCAGCCCGGGGCTGACCTCCCGGAATACCATGGCGATCTCAGCGCTGTCAAGCATGCGGGCGTAGGTCACGAGATGATCGGTGGCTTCGGGATCCACGCCATAGCGCAGGAAATCGCCATAGCTGACAGACATCCAGACCAGCTTGCCGTCCTGCGCCGTCTGCAGGTTGCTGAGGGCAAAGCCGAGGAGCCTCAGAAACCCCAGGGGCTGCATGGCAAAGATTTCCCTGGCGATGCGTGCCGGTTCCAGGCCGAAATCCATGAGCTCACCGGCGATGCGCAGGACTTCGCTGTTGGTGTTGGCGTGGCGAAAACTGCCGGTATCACCAACAATGCCGGCGTACAAGGCGGTGGCAATCTCCTTGTCCAGGGAGATGCCGAGTTTGCTCAGAAGCCTGTAGATGATGACGCTGGTGGCTGCCTCTTCCGGCGCCACATAGACGAGATCACCCACGCCCCGGCCACGCTGGTGGTGATCTATGTTCACCAGGCGCTTTGCCTGCAGCACCCCGCTGGAGATCGCTCCCGTGCGCTGCGGTTCACAGTCAACCACGATCACGGTGCTCTCGCCAGGTGAAAACTCTTCACCCCGGAATTCGATCTGATCCAAGCCGGGCCAGCTCAAATAGGGCGGCAGCGGATCCGCGCTCACAGTGCGGCATCGTTTGCCCAGTTTGGTCAATCCGAAATAGAGCCCGAGCATGGAGCCGAGGCTGTCCGGGTCTGGCCCTTCGTGGCCGACAATGATGAAGTCGTCATGATCGTGGAGGAACTGGGCGATCTGTTCCAGGCTGTTCATTGCTCACTCCATCTTCCTTGGTGATCTGCAGCGTCTTGAGGATTGCGTCCATTTTGGTTCCGTGTTCCAGAGAAGGGTCAAACAAGAAGACTATCTCTGGTGTGTGCCGCACGCGGCGCAGGCGTTTCGCCAGCTCAGTGCGGATGAAGCCTTTGGCGCGCTCCAGCCCCTCCAGCGTGCGGGCCCGTTCTTCTTCGTCGCCCAGCTGGCTGAAGTAGATCTTGGCCACGGCCAAATCGCGCGCGACCTCCACATCGGTGATGCTGATCATGCCGAGGCGTGGGTCTTTCACTTCTGTGGCCAGAATGCTGCTCACTTCTTTTTTGATTTCTTGGGCTAAACGGGCTAACCTTTCTGACATCTCGCTGTCACCGTCCTAAAGACTTCGTTCCACCTTCACCATGGTGAATGCTTCGAGGATGTCGCCTTCTTTCACGTCGTTGAAACGCTCAAGGCCGATGCCGCATTCGTAGCCATGGGCCACTTCGCGCACATCATCCTTAAAGCGCCTGAGAGAAGAGATCTTCCCTTCATGGACGATCACATTGTCCCGCAGCAGGCGAACTTCGGAGGCCCGGGTGATCTTGCCGTCCAGCACATAGCAGCCTGCCACAACGCCGCCTGGGACTTTGAACGTCTTGCGCACTTCGGCCCGGCCGAGCACTTCTTCTTTGAATTCAGGATCAAGGAGGCCCGCCATGGCCGCCTTGACATCGTCGAGCAGGTTGTAGATCACGCGATATGTACGGATGTCTACGCCATCACGGTCTGCGGCCTTCCGGGCGTTGGGTTCAGGGCGCACGTTAAAACCAATGATAACTGCATTGGAGGCACTGGCCAGCAGCACGTCGGATTCGGAAATGGCGCCCACGCCCTGATGGATAACACTGACCCGCACTTCATCGGTGGAAAGCTTCTCCAAGGAGCTCCGCACCGCTTCTGCCGAACCCTGGACGTCCGCCTTGATAACGAGATTGAGCTCTTTGACTTCGCCCTCCTGAATCCTCCGGAACAGGTCATCCAAGGTGACCCGGCTGGTCTTGCTCAGGTCCTTTTCTCTCTGCTTCTGCTGCTGGATCGCGGCCACTTGGCGCGCTGTCTGCTCATCTGGTACTACAACGAAGGCATCGCCGGCCTGCGGAACATCGGAAATGCCCAAAACTTCAACGGGCGTGGAAGGAGTCGCTTCCTTAATTGTCTCACCCTGATCGTTGATCAGAGCCCGGACTCTGCCGCAGTAGTTGCCCACTACAAAGGCATCGCCCACCCGGAGAGTTCCCTGGGAAATGAGCACGGTGGCCACAGGCCCCCGGCCCCGGTCTAGTTTGGCATCGATTACGGTGCCGCGAGCAGGGCACGTGGGATCTGCCTGAACATCTTCCATGTCAGCAACCAGGAGGATCATTTCGAGGAGATCTTCTATTCCCTCGCCGCGCAGAGCCGAAATGGGTACCGCGATGGTGTCGCCACCCCACTCTTCCACAAGCAGGCCGTGCTCGGTCAGTTCTTGCTTAACCCTATCTGAATTGGCGGCAGGCAGATCCATCTTGTTGATGGCAACGATGATGGGAACATCAGCAGCCTTGGCGTGGTTGATGGCCTCAACTGTCTGAGGCATTACGCCGTCGTTGGCCGCGACCACAAGGACAGCGATGTCGGTGACCCTCGCTCCACGAGCCCTGATGGCTGTGAAGGCCTCGTGTCCCGGTGTGTCCAGGAACGTGATCTTCCGGCCCCGGTACTCAATCTGATAGGCGCCGATATGCTGGGTGATGCCGCCGGCCTCTGTGGCTGTCACCTTCGTCTTGCGGATGAAGTCCAGAAGCGTGGTCTTGCCGTGGTCAACATGCCCCATGATGGTGACAACCGGGGGTCTGGGTTCGAGATTGGCCGGATCCGCCTCGGCTGGAGCAAATACCTCTTCTGCCAGGTCACGCTGGGGTTCTGTCTCTACTCCAAAGTGTTTGGCCACAGCGGAAGCGGCCTCGTAGTCTACGCTTTGGGCGAGGGAAGCCATGACGCCGATCTTCATGAGCTGTCTGACTACTTCAGTACCGGCCACCCCTAGTTTCTGCGCCAGCTCATTGACTGCTATGCTCTCTCCCAGAACCAGGCGTTTGGACTTCTTCTCTGCCGCAGGCGGTTCCTGAGTCCGGTCTCTTCTGTTGCCGGCCTTTTTCTTGCCGCGCAGCTTGAGAGCAGCATCGCGGTCCTCGTCGTCTTTGTGCGTCCGGCGCTTCTTCTTGAGGACCTTCTCTTCGTCTTCCTCGGGCACTAGTGCCACCTCTTCCTCGGGAGCAAAATGCTCCCGGAGCATGTTGGCAATATCCTCATCGATGGAGCTCATGTGGTTGGACACATCAGCACCGAGGTCGTTGAGGAACTCAATTATGAACTTGCTCTTCAAATCGAGTTCCTTTGCCAGCTCGTAAATTCTGATCTTATTCGTCATCGGCATCACTCCTCATCGTTCTCCTGCACTGACCCCTGCACGCTTTCACTCAGCATCCGCGCGAAACCACGATCCGTCACGCCCACCACTGCCCGCGGCGCCCTTCCCATGGCCTGACCCAATAGTTCTTTTTTACCCGAGATGACTTCTGGGATGCGGTAAGAGCGGGCCAGTGCGCTGAACTTGCGGCGGGTGTTCTCAGAGGCGTCCTCGGCGACGATCAGAAGCTGAACCTTTCCGCGCCGCGCCGCACTTTCGACTGCATCTTCCCCCGACACTACTCTACCGGCCCTCATGGCCAATCCTAGATAACTGTAAAACTTACCCGCCTCACTGTTCCTGTTCTTCATGGAGCACCCGCTTCAGGTCTGCCAAAAGTTCGTCGGAGATCGGCGTTTCCAGTGCCCGCTGGATCTGACGCCCCTTTACGGCGTTTTCCAGACAGCGTTCATCAGGATGGATGTACACGCCTCTTCCCGCTTTCTTGCCGACCAGATCTAGGGACACTTCCCCATCCGGGCTGCGCACAACCCGAATCAACTCCCGCTTCGGCGCCGCGGTACGGCAGCCCACGCAGGTTCGCATGGGGACGTGCTTTTTGCGCATGCTCTACCACCTACTTCTTGTCATCGAACTTGAAGGCGATGTCCAGCTGCGACAAGTCCGTGATAACTCTCTCTTTCTTCTTTTTCGGCTTGGCAGTTTCCTGCTTTTCCGAAGACGGCGCCGCAGCCGGGGTCTGTTCGATGCTTCCAAAGCGCTCCTGCCAGCTCTTGCGCTTCGTGACATTGGTCAGGCTGGCCAGATCCTCTGCGCTGAGCGGTTGTACAGCAGGTGCCTTGGGCTCCTCTTTGACTCGGGGCTTTGCCGCCGCAGCAGGCTTCTCCGGGGTCGGTTGGGCCGGTGCCGGAGCCGGCGCTGGGACAGCCTCCACTTCCACAGCTGGCTCAGATTCGACTTCTTCCACTGCTTCGGGAGCCGCAGCGGGTACTGCCGAGTCCTCGAACTCAAGCCGCAGGATGTCTTCGAGCTTCGGAGCGATCTTCGGCTGCGGTGACAGGCCCAGCTCGGCTGCTTGGGTTTCGCTCTTGATATCGATCCGCCAACCCGTAAGGCGCGCTGCCAGACGGGCGTTCTGGCCTTCTTTGCCGATGGCCAGGGAGAGCTGATCGTCTGGAACCACGGTGTGAGCTACCTTGTCTTCCTCATCGGTAACGACGAAGAGGACCTTGGCTGGACTGAGCGCGTTCTTGACGAAGTCGCTGATGTCGCGCTCCCACTGCACAACGTCTATCCGCTCGCTGCCGAGCTCGGCCACGACCGCCTGTACCCGATTTCCCCGAGCGCCGACGCAGGCGCCAACGGGATCAATGTTCGGGTCACGGCTGTAGACTGCGATTTTCGAACGGTTACCTGCCTCACGAGCAACCGATTTGATCTCGACCTCACCGCTCTGGATCTCGGGAACCTCAAGCTCAAAGAGGGCTCGCAGAAGCCCGGGATGGGTCCGGGACAGGAAGACCTGGGGGCCCTTACTGGTCTGGCGCACTTCGTTAATGTAAAAACGCATCTTTTTGTGCGGGGTGTACGCCTCACCGGGGATCTGTTCTCCCAGCGGCAGTACCGCTTCCACATCTCCCAGGTCCACCAAGACCTGCCGCTGATCAGCACGCTGTACGGTGCCGAGAACCACATCGCCTTCCCGGTTGGAGTATACGTCGTAAACGATGGAACGCTCCGCTTCACGGATCTTTTGAATTACCACCTGTTTGGCAGTCTGGGCAGCGATCCGTCCGAAGTTGGCCGGAGTCACTTCCCACTCCACCACATCACCCAGCTGGTAGTTCGCGTCCAGCTGCTGCGCCTCTTCCAGCGAGATCTCCGTTGCCTCATCCTGAACATCATCAACAACAACCCGCCGGGAAAAGACGTGGATTTCGCCGGTCTGCTGGTTGAATTCCACCCGCACACTGGAGGAGGAGCTTACTCCGTAGTTCTTTTTGTAGGCGGAGATGATGGCCGTCTCAATGGCATCCACGAGCAGCTCTTTTGAGATGCCCCGCTCCTTTTCCAGTTCGGTCAATGCGTTTATCAGTTCCAAATTCATCCCTGTTGGCCTCCCATTTTAGAGCTCCAAAGCCAAGTTGGCTTTGGCGATGAGCTCCAGGGGAATTTCAATGGTCTCCCCTTCCCATTCTAAAACAGCGCTGTCTCCCTTGAGGCCGTTGAGAACTGCCTCAAAGCGCTTGCGACCATGGATGGCGCCGTAGGTGCGGATCTGCACTTTACGCCCGGCAAAGCGCTCGAAATCTGCGGGCTTCTTAAGGGGCCGCTCCAGTCCTGGAGAAGAAACCTCTAAGCAGTATGGCCCGGGGATGGGATCGGCTTCATCAAGCCTTATGTCAAGAGCCTCGCTGACCGTGCGGCAGTCCTCCAGATCTACTCCGGTAGGTTTGTCTATGTACACGCGCAGCACCCAGCCGCTCGCTTCTTTGACATACTCAACATCCACAAGTTCCAGGTCTGTGTCCTGCACAATCTCCTGGGTCCAATCACTGACCAGTTTCTCGATGTGTACGTGGCTCACAGCGCACATCTCCCCCTTTTGCACATTATGCCCGCTTTCTGCACCCATACGTCAAAAGAGTGGGCTTGATCTCCCACTCTCCCGGCAACTCCATAGTTTACAGTGGCATTATATCACAAGGACTAAAAGAGTGTCAATTGATTCGTTTCCGGCAGGCCTTCAAGGCAGCCGTGGAGGCGCAGGGCTTCGATCACCGACTTGGTGATGCCCGCGCGCTGGCGCAGGTCTTCAACGGAAATGAATTCGCCCTGCTCTCTGGCCTGCACGATGCTGGCAGCGGCACTGGCGCCTACCCCCTGCAGGGAGGCAAAGGGCGGGCGCAGCGCGGATCCTTCGATGCGAAAGACCCCTGCGTCTGACTTGTAGAGATCGACGGGCAGGAACTGCACGCCTCGCACCATAGCTTCGAGCACGATTTCCAGAAGGGTGGCCATGGTCTTTTCTTTCGGTGTGGCATCGAAGGCTTTGCTCGCGATGCGGGCCAGCTCTGCTCTGACCGCCTGTTCCCCTCCCTTGACAAGCTGGGCATCGAAGTCGCCCGTCTGAAGGGAAAACAGGGCGGCGTAAAAGGCCAGCGGATAGTGCACCTTGAAATAGGCGATGCGGAAGGCCATCATCACATAGGCCACAGCGTGGGCCTTGGGGAACATGTAGCTGATCTTGTTGCAGGAGTCGATGTACCACTGGGGGACATCATACTGCTTGAGCAGCTCTACATCTGCTTCAGTCAGGCCTTTCCCCTTGCGCACCTGCTCCATGATGCGGAAGGCACTGCTGGCTTCCACACCCTTGAGCATGAGGTAGATCATGATGTCATCCCTGGTGGCGATGACCTCGCTGATATCCGTGATCCCGGCCTTGATCAGGTCTTGAGCGTTGCTCGTCCAGACATTGGTGCCGTGGGACAGTCCGCTGATGCGGATCAGGTCGCTGAAGGTCTTTGGCATGGTTTCTTCCAGCATCTGCCGGACAAAGCGGGTGCCGAACTCGGGAACTCCCAGGGTTCCCACGGAAGTGCCAAGCTGTTCAGGCGTGATTCCCAGGCTTTCTGTGGAGGAGAAAATGGCCATGGTCTCAGGATCGTTGAGCGGGATCGCCAAGACGTCGACGCCCGTGAGATCCTGAAGCATGCGCAGCATGGTCGGGTCATCGTGGCCCAGAATGTCCAGTTTCACGAGGGAATCGTCCAGGGCGTGGTATTCAAAATGGGTGGTGATTGTTCCGCTGGCAGGGTCATTGGCGGGATACTGGATCGGTGTGAAATCGTAAACCTCCATGCCCTCAGGGATGACCACCATGCCTCCCGGATGCTGCCCGGTGGTGCGCCGTACCCCGGCGAGCTTGCTCACCAGACGGTTGACCTCAGCATTGCGCCTGGTTTGGTTGATCTGTTCCAAGTACTTCATGATAAAGCCATATGCCGTCTTATCTGCTAGAGTTCCGATGGTCCCGGCGCGGTACACATGCTCCTTGCCGAACAGTTCTTCCGTATAGCTGTGGATCTGGCCCTGATATTCGCCGCTGAAGTTGAGGTCGATATCTGGCACCTTGTCTCCGTGGAAGCCCATGAACACTTCAAAGGGAATGTCAAAGCCGAGCTTGCGGACAACAGTCCCGCATTCGGGGCAGGTGCGGTCGGGCAGGTCAACGCCTGAGCCAACCTCACCTGCCGTAAAGAACTCGTGCCACCGGCACTGAGGGCAGACGTAGTGAGGCGGCAGAGGATTGACCTCCGTGATGCCGCACATGGTGGCCACGAGAGAGGAGCCTACCGAGCCCCGGGAACCCACTAAATAGCGGTCATCGAGTGACTTTTTCACGAGCTTATGGGCGATCAAGTAGAGGGAAGCATAACCGTGGTCGATGATGGCCGTGAGTTCCCGCTCGAGCCTGGCTTGGACGACTGGCGGCAGGGGATCTCCGTAGATCTCCCTAGCTTTGGCATAGGTCATTTCTTCCAGTTCCTTTTCGGCGTTAGGAAGGCGCGGCGGATAGAACCCGCTCGGCACTGGACTGAGTTCCTCCACCTCTCCCGCGATCTTCCGCGGGTTTTCCACCACCACTTCCCAGGCCTTCTCCTGGCCCAGGTAGGAAAACTCTTTGAGCATCTCCTCTGTGGTGCGGTAGTAAAGCGGCGCAGGATACTCCGTGTCACCCATACCCTTTCCGGCCAGCAGGATGGTGCGTACAAAGGCATCTTCCGGGCGGAGGAAATGCACGTCGCCGGTGGCCACCACTGGCTTGCCTAGGCGCTCACCGAGTTTGATGATCTGCTGGTTGATGCGGATCAGATCATCCCTGGAACGCACGTGGGTTGTGCCGATCAAGAATTCGTTGTTCTGCAGAGGCTGGATCTCCAGGTAATCATAGAAAGAAGCTACTTCCAGGGCGTTGGGCTGCTGGTTTAGGACTGCCCGGAACACTTCGCCGGCTTCACAAGCGGATCCCACGATCAGTCCTTCCCGGTACTGCTGCAGCAGCGCCCGGGGGATACGGGGAACCCTGTAAAAGAATTCCAGGTGAGAACAGGAGATCAGCCGGTAGAGGTTCTTGAGGCCTGTCCGGTTCTTGGCCAGGAGTACAATATGAAACGGCCTGGTCTTGCTGGCCGGATCGTCGATGAGGTAGCCTTCCACCCCGTAGATCACTTTGATCTTGTATTTCTTGCGGGCGCGATGGGCTTCAGGAAAGGCCTGCACAACGCCGTGGTCAGTGATAGCCACGGCATCATGGCCCAGGGAAGCCGCAAGCCGAAGGAGCTGGTCCACATCGATGGTGCCGTCCAGGCCGCTCATCTTGGTGTGCAGGTGCAGCTCGACTCTCTTCACCTCGGCGTTGTCTTCCAAAGAGTGGGGTGGATCTACCAGGGCTAGGCCCTGCGTCATGATGGAAAGCTCGTTGTCAAAGGTTTGAAACTGCAGGTTGCCTCGTACCTTTACCCATTGGCCTTTCTTAAGGCCGAGGTCAACCGGTTCATCGAGGAAGGCCTTACAGGTGATGGTATCAGTGCCGTCGTAGAGGTCAAAGGTGACCAGGATCTTACCTGTACGGGTGGTGCGTGACTCCAGGTTCACCACCTCACCGCAGACAACCACATTGTCTTCTGCCTCCAGGAGCTGAGCGATGGGCACCGGCTCTCCTGGGATGGAGCTCCGAACGAGACTGCGGTTGCGGCCGTTTCCCCGGCCGTTCCCATTGCCGCCTGCCGGAGGCGGACTGTAATCGATGGGCTTTCCATTGACCTGTTTGATGGCGTTCTCAAGGTACTCGTCTTCTGATTGGCGCAGTTCCTCTGGCTGCACGTCCTCTACCCTGCCTGTCCACTGAAACCGCACATCGGCCACGCCCGGGTGCAGCTGCTTGATGGCCGTGTGCAGCTGGTCCCAGAGTTCAGGGCTGCCTTTGGGCCGCCCCTTTAAGACGAAGGTCCAGGTCCTGCTCTGGGGATCGACACCGATGCGCTCGATCTCCAGATCCTGGAGGAGCGGATCTGCGTTCAAGGATGCCAGGAAAAACTTGTTCTCGGGTTCGATGAAAAAGGAACTCACCAATCCACCTCCCAAAAAAGTCCCCCACAAAACCGCGCGACCAAACGGTACGCAGCCTGCGAGGGGCCCAAAATAGGGACAGGCTAAATGCGCAGAGAACGCACTATATCCCAGTACATCTTCATGCGGGCGCAGAGTCCCTTGACCAAACCCCGCTTCTCCTCTTTCATCACCTGGGAAACAGTGGGAAGGGGCACGCGCACGACATCAATGCCATTTCGTTCTGCGAACTGAGTCAGGGCTATTTCCACTCCGTAACCGCTGTGTTCCAGCTTGGGTACCCGGTCGAAAAGATCCTTGCGCATCGCTCTCTGACCCGAGAGGGACGGTGCGATCTTCTGCGCCAGGTCCGTTGTGAGCCTTCCTTCAGAAAAAACTCCGATACTCATCTCTGTCCTGCCCGAAAGCACTGGCTCGAGAAGCGCCTCGATGTGTTCTCGGTTTAGGCCCACCAAATCCGCATCAACAAACAGGAGCACCTCGCAGGTGGTCGCATCGGCCCCTGCCTTCATTGCCCCGCCCTTGCCGACATTCTCGACCAACTCCACTACTCTTACTGGGTACCTGCGAGCCACTTCTGCGGTGCGATCATCTGAGCCATCGCTGACGACGATGATCTCATCGAGCAACTGACACCCCAGCAGTGCCTCAACTACCTGTCCTATGGTCTGTTCTTCGTTGTAAGCCGGAACGATCGCGGCTGTTCTCACCCTAGATCTCCGCCCTCCACGATCTCCCGGATAGCAGCGAGAACTTGGTCCACCGGCAGGCTTCTCACCTCTTTGGTCCGCCGGATTACAATCTCTAACTCGCCCTTCTCCAGGGATTTCGGTCCAACGGTGACCCTGATCGGGAAACCAATCAGGTCAGCGTCTTTGAACTTAACGCCCGGGCGCTCGTCACGGTCATCCAGAACAGTCTCTATTCCCGCTGCGACCAGCTCATTGTAGAGTTTCTGGGCGGCCTCCGCCTGGACAGGATCCTTCATGCTTACTGGAACGATGACGACATGGTACGGTGCGATGCTGATAGGCCAGACGATACCATCGTCATCGTGGTTCTTCTCGATTACCGCAGCCACAGTCCGGCCAACGCCGATACCGTAACAGCCCATGATCAGAGGCGTTTCCACGCCGTCTTCCTTGAGGAAAGTCGCCCCCATGGCCTTGGAGTACTTGGTTCCCAGCTTGAACACCTGACCCACCTCAATTCCCCGCGCCCCTTCCAGAATTCCGGAGCAGCGCGGACAGGGATCGCCCGGTTGGGCCTCCCTCAGGTCGGCGAAGGTGGTTACCACGAAATCCCGGCCCAAATTGGCGTTGAGCAGATGGTAGTCCTGCTTGTTAGCACCCACAACGGCGTTCACTGTCTGCCTCACCGCGAAATCGGCGTACAGAGGCACCTGGAGACCAACGGGACCAGCAAAGCCTACGGGCGCCCCCGTGACTCGCCCAATAGTCTCGGCATCGGCCAGTTCAAGCACCTGGCACTTCAGGAGCTTGCGCAGTTTGATTTCATTGAGGTTGTGATCGCCCCGCACCAGAGCGGCTACAGGCTTTCCATCAGCCAGGTATATCAGGGTTTTGATGCAGTCCTTTGGTTCTCTGTTCAAGAACGCGCAGAGCTGGTTGATGGTACTGATCTTCGGCGTTGCCACTTCTTCAAGGGGCTGGAGATCATCTTGTGGAGCTTCTCCCGGTTGGTCAACACCCTCGGCCCGTTCCACATTGGCTGCATATCCGCAGTCCGGGCAGAAGAGGACGAAATCTTCTCCCGCCTCAGCGAGGACCATGAATTCGTGGGTGACGTCGCCACCGATGGCGCCGGAATCGGCTTCCACAGGATGAACTTCAAGGCCGCACCGTTTGAAGATCCGTTCGTAGGCATGGTAAGCAGCCCAGTAGCTGGCATCCAGCCCTTCTTCGTCCTTGTCAAAGGAGTACATATCCTTCATGATGAACTCGCGGCCGCGCATAAGCCCGAAACGGGGCCTGATCTCATCTCGATACTTATTCTGGATTTGATACAGGCGCAGAGGCAGCTGCCTGTAGGAACGCACCTCGGAGCGGACCAGGGCCGTGATCAGTTCTTCGTGGGTGGGGCCCAAACAGAACTGGCGCCCGTTCCGGTCCTGCAGCCTGAACATCTCAGCGCCGTAATCACCCCAGCGTCCCGACTCCTGCCACAGCTCCGCCGGCTGAACGATGGGCATGAGCACTTCTTGGCCCATTATGGCGTTCATCTCTTCCCGAATGATCTGTTCAACTTTCCGGATTACCCGCAGCCCCAGAGGGAGAAAGGTGTACATCCCAGAGGCGGACCTTCTCATAAAGCCGGCCCGGAGCATCAGCTGATGGCTGACCAGTTCAGCCTCTGCAGGCGTCTCACGTAGTGTTGGCGCGTAAAGCTGCGACATGAGCATGTTCTATCCCCTATCCTTTTCCAGCAGTCTATTTGCTTCCGCAACGAGGGCGTCCACAAGTTCCTCTTCCGGCACCCGCCGGACAATCTCGCCGCGGCGGAAGATCATCCCGACGCCCTTGCCGCCGCAGATACCCAGATCAGCGTGGCTGCCCTCGCCGGGCCCGTTGACCACGCAGCCCATGATGGCGATGGTGATCGGAAGCGGGAAGTCACCTAAACGGTTCTCCACTTCCTGCGCTATTCCTTCCAGATCGATTTCCGTTCTTCCACAGGTTGGACAGGATATGAAGACCGGCCCGCGCCGGCGCAGGTCCATGGCGGAAAGGATGGCCCATCCTACCTTTACTTCTTCCACAGGATCCGCCGTGAGCGACACCCTCAGCGTGTCACCGATGCCTCTGGATAACAGGGCTCCCAGTCCCGCTGCAGACTTGATGGTACCAAACCACTTCGTACCCGCTTCGGTGATGCCCACATGGAGAGGGTAAGGTACCCTGCGGCTGAGTTCTTCGTACGCTTGGATCGTAAGGTCTATGTCCGTTGCCTTCACGGAGATGACGATGTCGTAAAACCCTAGCCTTTCGAAGATGGCCACATGTTCAAGGGCGCTTTCCACCATGGCCGTGGCCGTACGCCCGTGGCGCTCAAGCAGATGTCTTGGAACCGAACCAGAGTTCACGCCGATGCGGATCGGTACCCGCCGCTCCTCTGCAGCGCGGACCACTTCCCTTACTTTTCGTTCGTCGCCGATGTTCCCCGGGTTGAGGCGGAGCTTATGGATCCCTGCTTCAAGAGCCTTCAGAGCCAACCGATAGTCAAAGTGGATATCGGCCACAAGGGGAACGGGGCTCTTCTTGACCAGGGTGAAAAGGGCCTCGGCCGCTGCCTGATCAGGCACCGCCACCCTGACGATATCACACCCAGCCTCGCTCAGGGCCCCGATCTGCGCCAACGTGGCCGCCGCATCACGCGTGTCCGTGTTGGCCATGGACTGCACCGTGATGGGGGCGCCGCCACCGATGGGAACACTGCCAACCATGACCTGCCTAGTCTTTTCCCGCATAGTCACCACTCCATCACGAAAACAAGCTGAAACGAGCTAGATCTTTGAACGTGGCAAAGAGCATAAGCATGATCAGCAGTGCCAAGCCGATGAACTGGGCGATACCCCTGGTTTCTGGTGCTAAGGGCTTCCCGCGCAGCGCTTCGAGGATGAGGATCAGCAGCCAGCCGCCGTCCAGGATAGGCACGGGAAGGAGGTTGAGCAGCCCGAGGTTGATGTTAAGCACAATCGCCAGCAGGAGGAGCTGCCATATCCCGGAACGGGCCGTTTCCCCCACCATCTGGGCAATCCCGATCGGCCCGCGGATATCTGCCTGCTGCTTTCCGGTGATGATACTGCCGATGTCCTTAACCAGCTGCACTGCCAGGCGCCAGGTTTGGACCACCGCCGCCCGTACGCTGGTCAAGAAGGGGTAGCGGGGTTTGGCATCCCCGATGCCGATGCCCAGGCGCCCCTGACCGCTGACCTCCGCGGGAACGGCCCGAAGGGTTACGAGGCTATCCTGCCGGCGTACAACGATCTCCAATTCCTGCCCGGCAGCAGCCTGGATCAGCGCCACTATCTGATCCGCTTCATCAACAACCTGGCCGTCGATGCTGACAAAGATGTCCCCCGGCAGCAGCCCGGCGATCTCCGCCGGCGAACCAGGTTCCACATTGGTGATCATCGGCGGGACGATCACGAACATGAAATAGAGGACGAATAAACAAGCAGCAAAGACGAAGTTCATGAGGGGCCCGGCTGCGATGGTGCCCAGACGCAGAGGCAGGCTCTTGCTCTGGAAGCTCCCCGGGTCATCGTCGGGCACGCTCTCCTCCGGGTCTGCCGGCTCGTCCATGCCCGCCATCTTCACAAACCCGCCCAGGGGCACGATCCGCAGTGAATACTTGGTTCCCCGCCGGGTCGTACTGGCCAGAGCCGGACCAAAGCCTACAGAAAACTCATATACGCGGATCCCCGCAGCCTTGGCTACCAGGAAGTGGCCCAACTCGTGGACCAGTACTATGGTGCCAAAAACGACCACAAACGCGACTAAGGTGACCATATTCTCATCCTCTCCAGCCCATGCAGGTTCGTGCCTGAGCACGGGCTTCGGCATCTATGGCTAGTATTTCCTCCAGCCCCGGGGAAGATTGCCCTGGGAACTGCTCCATCACGGAGCGCACGATTTCCGGTATCTGTGTGAAGCGGATGCGGCCCTGCAGGAATGCCTGGACCGCCTCTTCATTCGCGGCATTTAGGGCAATTGGCTTCGCACCGCCGCTCTGCCCCGCTTCGTAGGCCAGCCCTAGGCTGGGGAAACGTCCATGGTCCACCTGGGCAAAGGTCAGATGCCCCACGGCTGCCAGGTCCAGAGGAGTGACGCTGGATTCTCTCAGGTTGGGATAGGTCAGGGCGTACTGGATGGGCAGGCGCATATCCGTAGTGCCGAGCTGCGCCAAAAGGGACCCGTCCTTCTGCCTAACCAGGGAATGCACGATGCTTTCGGGGTGGATCACCACATGGATCTCTTCGTAGGGGAAGTCGAAAAGCCAGTGAGCCTCAATGACCTCAAAACCCTTGTTCATCAAGGTCGCGGAGTCGATGGTGATCTTGCCCCCCATCCGCCAGCTGGGATGGGCTAGGGCCTGCTCAACGGTAACACTGGAAAGGTCGCCGGTATAGGTCCTGAAAGGACCCCCGGAGGCGGTGAGGATGATCTCAGAGATCTGCTCGCGCCTCCCGGTGAACAGCTGCCAGAGGGCACTGTGTTCAGAGTCGATGGGCACAATCTGCTCCCGGTATTTCATGACCAGGTGCCCGCCGATCACCAGAGTCTCTTTGTTGGCCAGCGCCACCCGTTTTCCCGCCTGCAGCGCGGCCAGGGTGGGCATAAGGCCGGCAGCGCCCACCACCGCTGTCACCAGGAGATCGCAGCGCGGGTCGGTAACCATCTCCAGCACGGCCTTGGCGTCGCTGTACACGGGTATACCAAACTCTTCGGTCAGGCAATCGGCCTGCTCCGGGTCCAAGAGGCTGGCAAACCGGGGGCGGAACTCGGCGATCTGCTTCCGGAGCAGGTCGGCGTTCTTCCCTGCCGCCAAGCCGAGAACCTTAAACCCAGGAAGGCTTCGGATGACATCCAGCGTTTGGGTACCGATTGAACCCGTGGAACCGAGAATCACTACGTTAGGCATGACCAAACCCTTTCTTCAGCTGGAGGTGAACGATTGGCGCAGGTAAGCTTGGAAGAAAACGAGCAGCACGGGGCCTACCACCGCGCCCAAGGGGCCCCAAAAGCGAAAGCCGGCATAGACGCCCAGCAGTGCCGCCAAGGGGTGAAGGCCCAAGCGCTCACCCACGAGATGGGGTTCCCCCCACTGCCTTAAGAGTAATAGTACCAGATAACCCAGGCCCAATGCCAGGGCTGTTTTTGTGTTCCCCAAGAAAATCTGGATGATTGCTAAAACGAGGTAAATCAAACCCGGGCCCAGCACGGGGCAGAGATCGAAGAAGCCCACCAGAAAGCCGGACAAAAGCGGAAAGGGCAGCTGCAGGAAAGAAAAAAAGAGCATGCTCACAGCGGTGGACAGCAGTACCAGCAGCAGCTGGATGCGCAGAAGGTGCCAAAGTGCCCCCGACGTGCGGTGGTAAAGCTGACGCATGCTGATGCCGCGCTGCTTGGGCAGCTGCTCTGTGGCAAGCTGGACCAACCTGCGCTTGTCACGCAGAAAAAAATAGGCGCTGAAGCAGGTCAGGGTCCAGATCAAAAAAAGATCTGGGATAGCCAAAGCCCAGCTCCACAGCAACTGCGGCAGTGAAAAAAGGCCAGAAAAGTCCCACTGCGCCGCAAAGGGGAACTGTTCGGCCAGCCCACGCACATGCCCCGCCAACTCGCTGCTCAATCTGCTCACAAGACCAAGGTCCAAGAGGCTCTGGAGCTCCTGCCACAGTTTGACCATAAACAAACCCACAAGCACCGGCAGGCCGAGGAAAGCCAGCGCCACCAGGCAGAATGACGAGGCCTGGCGCGGCCAGCCCCGGGACTCCAGCCAGCTGACGGGCACGTCCAACACCAAGGCCAAGGCCAAGCCGAGCAGGAACGGGGCCACATACGGAAACAGGAGCTTGAGCAAAAGCAGGGCTGCACAGAAGCCTGCGGCGGCCGTCAGCAGAGGCGGAAGCAAAACAGCACCCCGCTTCGGGGTCACGGGCCGCTAGGACAGGAAAGTCAGCATGGCATACAACACGGGAAAGACAAATGATAGGGAGTCAAAACGATCAAGGATGCCGCCGTGACCGGGAAGTATGGAACCGCTGTCCTTTACCGTCTTCTCGCGCTTCAAAGCCGACTCAGCAAGGTCTCCGAGCTGGCCGCAGGCCGAAAGCACAAGGGCGAACGCGGTCATCTGCAGGGCTGGTTCATTGAAGACCGCAGCCAAGATTAGACCCGCCAGTGCCCCGCCCAATAAACCAAATGCGGCTCCCTCCACAGACTTCTTTGGGCTGATCTGCGGGCAGAGCTTGTGCCGGCCGAATTTGAGCCCTCCGAAATAGGCACCGCTGTCCGTGGCCCAAGTGACCAAGATCCCGAACAGCGCCCAGGTGAGGCCGAACTGCTCGCGCACCAGAACAAAGAAACTGTAGAGCCCCGCCACATAAAAGACACCCAACAGGCTGGCAGCAGCGGCGAAGTTGCGCATGCCGCCGAAGGAGGCGCGCAGAAGGTAGTAGATCAACTGCAGGGCGAACCAAAGGAGCAGCTTCGTTCCATCTACCCCACTATATGTTACCGCCAAAAACGATAGTCCCGACAAGGCCAGAAAATCCAGGTACAGGCCGGCTGCACCCAAGGAAGCAAACTCCCACAGCCCAAGGACAACGATCAGAGCCACCAGCAGACGCCAGGCGGTCCCGCCCAGATAAAGGGCGCCCAGTAGGATGGGGATGCCGACAACTGCTGTCACGACGCGCTGTGCCAACATAGCTATTCCTTCTGCTCCTTTGCGGAAACCTGTCCAAAGCGGCGCTCCCGCTTAAGATAATCCTGGATGGCCTTCTCAAACTCTTCCTCATCGAAATCGGGCCACAGCACATCAGTGACATAGAGCTCACTGTAAGCTGCCTGCCAGAGCAGGAAGTTACTGAGGCGCTTCTCGCCTCCGGTGCGGATGATCAGATCAGGGTCAGGGCTCGGCCAAGTGAAAAGGTGCCTGGCAAGATGGTCCTGGGTAATCTCCTCGGGCGAGATCTCGCCGCGCAGCGCTTGAGCCGCCAGTTCTCTGACGGCTCTGGTAAGCTCAGCGCGCCCGCCGTAGTTGAAGGCCACATTGAGGGTCAAACGCCTGTTGTCGGCGGTGACCTCCTCTGCCTTGATCCAGATGGCCCGGATGTCCTCGGAAAGGCTTTCCCGATCACCCACCATGCGGACCCGCGCGCCTTCTCGCTTCAGTTCTTCGATCTCCTGCACGAAGGCTTTGTACATCAGGTCCAAGAGGAAGTCAACCTCTTCCTTTGGTCTGTTCCAGTTTTCGGTGCTGAAGGCGTACACGGTCAGGGTACCGATCCCGCGATTTGCGGCATAGCGCACTGCCCTCTTAAGGCCCTTGACTCCTTCTCTGTGCCCCAAATAGCGAGGCAGGGCCCTCCGCTTGGCCCAGCGTCCGTTGCCATCCATGATGATGGCCACATGTGCGGGAACACTACTCGCTTCTCTTTTCACGCGCCAGCCTCCTAGTTCACAGTCCAATCCTGAACGGCGCAGACCAGGCTGAGAGGCGGCCCGCTGCGCACGGCGATTACGAAGGCATCCTCACTGGAATCGGAGTCTGAAGCCGCTTCCCTCTGCTTGGGAGCGGCAGTCCAGACCACCTGAAAGGAGGTTCCTTCTTCCCTCAAGATCTCCTCTGCCCTTTCGAGGGGGTAGCCGATTAAGAACTCCCAATCTGAGATCTCTGGCTGCCTGCTCAAACCTCCATAATCTCCTTTTCTTTGGCTTTGAGAAGCTCATCGATCTGTTCAATGTAGCGGTCGGTCAGTTTCTGGATCTCATCCTGAGCCCGGCGCAGATCGTCTTCGGAGATGTCGCCGTCTTTCTCCAGCTTCTTGGCGGTCTCGTTGAGATCGCGCCTGATGTTCCGCACGGCAACGCGGAAGTCTTCGGCATCCTTGCGCACCAGACGCACAAGATCCTTGCGGCGCTCCTCGGTCAGCGGCGGGATGGCGAGGCGGATCACCGTGCCATCATTGTTGGGCGTCAGGCCCAGATCAGAGGCAAGAATAGCCTTCTCAATATCCTTAATCGAGTTTTTGTCCCAAGGGGTGATCACCAAAAGCCTGGGTTCGGGTACGGTAACGCTGGCCATTTGATTGAGCGGTGTGGGGGTGCCGTAGTAGGAAACCACGATGCGGTCCAGCAGCGCTGGATTGGCGCGGCCCGTGCGCACGCTGGCAAAGGCTTTCTTGGTCCGGTTAATAACCTCTTCCATCCTGGCTTTTCCGTCGTCCAAAATCTCACCAATCATCTCATTCGCCTCCTACGTATGTACCTATTCTTATACCGCTTACAGCCTTGGCGATGCTGCCAGGCTCGTCGAAGTTAAAGACGATGATGGGGATGCCGTTGTCCATGCACAGAGAAGTGGCCGTAGTGTCCATCACTCCGAGACCGCGGTTGATTACATCGAGATAGCTGATGCTCTCAAAACGGGTGGCCTGGGGATCGATGCGCGGATCGGCGCTGAAGACACCGTCTACTCCCCTTTTGGCCATGAGGATCACTTCCGCTTCTATCTCCAAAGCCCGCAGGGCTGCCGTGGTGTCAGTTGAGAAGAAGGGGTTACCCGTACCCGAAGCAAAGATGACCACCCGGCCCTTTTCCAAGTGGCGTATGGCACGCCGCCTGATATAGGGTTCGGCAATCTGCCGCATCTCGATGGCCGTCTGAACCCTGGTCTGCACTCCCCGTTTCTCCAGGGCGTCCTGCAGGGCAAGGGCGTTGATCACTGTAGCCAGCATGCCCATGTAGTCGGCTGTGCTGCGATCAATACCCTTTGCGCTGCCAGAAGCGCCGCGCCAGAAGTTCCCGCCTCCAACGACCACGGCTATCTCCACGCCCAAATTCAATACACTGCTTATCTCCTGGGCGATATAACCGACCACCCCGGCATCTATGCCGAAACCTCCGCCACCCAAGGCCTCTCCACTCAACTTCAGTACCACTCGCCGATATTTAGGCGTTAACATGGACACCACCCCTTATTAATTCTGCCAAAAGCAAAAGATCCCTCCAGCAAAAAAGGAGAACACCAACGGTGTCCTCCTACTGCCCTGCCTGGGCCATTACTTCTGCGGCGAAGTCATCTTGACGTTTCTCCAATCCTTCACCACGCTCATACCTTACGAAACGTCTGACCGAAATCTTCTCGCCTGTCTTCGCAATCTTGGCATTGAGAAGCTCACCAACGGTCATATCCGGATCCTTGACGAAGGGCTGTTCCAGGAGGCAGACCTCTTGGAAGAACTTTTCCAAGCGCCCTTCCACGATCTTGTCGACGATGCGTTCTGGTTTGCCTTCGTTCAGCGCCATGGCTCTGTAGATGGCACGCTCATGCTCCAGAACCGACTCGGGGATTTCCTCTCTGGAAACGTACTGCGGTTTGCTGGCCGCAATCTGCATGGCGATGTCTTTGGTCAGTTGAGCAAACTCTTCGGTCTTGGCCACAAAGTCGGTTTCGCAGTTGACTTCCACCAGGACCCCGATGCGTCCGCCCATGTGTATGTAAGAAGCGACCAAACCTTCCGCTGCGATGCGTCCTGCTTTCTTGGCTGCGGCAGCCAGGCCCTTTTCACGCAGGTAGTCTACTGCAGCATCCATATCGCCGTTGGTTTCAATCAGGGCCTTTTTGCAGTCCATCATGCCCGCTCCGGTCTTTTCGCGCAGCTCCTTGACCAGCGCTGCTGAAATTTCTGCCATTTTTACCCTCCTTCTCGTGTTGATTGAAAAGAGGGGTGAGAGTCACCCTCCCACCCTCTTGGCTTGCGCTATTCTTCCTCGTCGTACAGATCGGCGTCGTCTTCGTCACTGGGGACAGGCTCCGCTTTCCTTGGTGCCTGTTCAGCTTGAGCTTCAGCGAAGCTGGCGCCTTCTTTAGCCTCCACAACCGCACTAGCGATCGTGGATGTGAGAAGCTTCACAGCCCGGATGGCGTCGTCGTTGCCAGGGATTACATAGTCAACCTCATCGGGATCGCAGTTAGTATCTACAATCGCCACGATGGGAATACCCAGCTTGCGAGCCTCAGCCACGGCGATGCGTTCCTTGCGGGGATCGACAACAAACACTGCGCCCGGTAGGGTCTTCATGTTCCTGATGCCGCCCAGGAAACGCGCCAGCCGCTCTTTCTCCTTGCGAAGCTGGATGACTTCCTTCTTCGGCAGGACATCGAACAGGCCATCTGTTTCCATCTTCTCGATCTGTTCCAGGCGTGCAATCCGCGAGGAAATGGTTTTGAAGTTGGTCAGCATGCCGCCCAGCCAGCGCTGGTTGACGTAGAACATGCCGCACCGTTCAGCCTCGTCACGGATGGTTTCTTGAGCCTGCTTCTTCGTACCGACGAAGAGGACTGACTTACCCGAACCTACGGTCTCCCGGATGAAGTTGTAAGCTTCCTCCACCTTCCTGACAGTCTTCTGCAGGTCGATGATGTAGATCCCGTTTCTCTCGGTGAAGATGTACTGCTTCATCTTGGGATTCCATCTGCGGGTCTGATGACCGAAGTGAACGCCGGCCTCTAACAGCTGCTTCATGGTAATAACGGCCAATTCGCCCACCTCCTTCCTTTGTTTTTTCCTCCGCCTTTCTCACCTAGGGACAGGACCTAGCGGCACCCCTGCCTCCTATCAAAAGGCGTGTGTATTCACACCACTTGCTAATATAGCATAGTCAGCCGTTTTCAGCAAGTGGTTCGCCTTCTTTATTTAACTCCAGGATCAGCTCCACTTCACCAAGCCCCAAACCCAGTTTCTTGGCGATGTCTGCGACATCCAGTCCCTGAGCAACTAGTTCCAGAACCGCTAGGACTTTCGGCGACTTCTGGGGTTCCGGCATGTAGCTGCTTAAGATCTGCTTCTGCAGCTCCAACAGGGCCTGATGCTGCTGTTCGATCTCTGCCAGGATCTCCTGCTGCCTCTTCTCGAGCTGTTCGATGGCCTCATCGATCATCATCTCCAGCATGGCATAGTCGTTCTGCGGACGCGTGAAAAGGCCGGGACGGAACAAGAAGAGCGCAAGTACCGCCACGGCGATACCCAGTGTGAACACGAGGAAATACTCCACGCGACCCGCCTCCTAGGCCCGCAAGTCGATATGCCTTCTACCTTTTGGATCCTGTTTGCCCTGCTCTTTCTCCTGCTCCTGCTGTCGCCTTTTCCTCTGCTCATCCTTGCGGTCACGGACGCGATCTGTTTCTCTGTTCAACTCAACGCGGCGTTCCCGGGCCGCAAACTCCTGACTCACCTGGGGAGCCAAGCGGCCTGCGGCACCTGTAGGATCACCTTCCCGGTTCACCTTGGGCACTTGATCAGACCGGGAAACCAGAACCTGGAAGTCGGGAAACCTGATAGACATGTCAGTCCCCTCCCTGCTCAGCTGAGCTTGCTTCTCAAGGTCATGATGGCCTTAGTGTGGATCTGTGAGACCCGCGACTCCGACACCTGCAGCACATGGCCGATTTCCTTCAGCGTCAGATCCTCATGGTAGTACAGAGCCAGCACCAACTGTTCTCTTTCCGACAGCTGCTCGATGGCGGCCGCAAGTTCTGCAACGCTTTCTTTCTCTATCACCCGCTGGTCGGGGAGCAGGCCCTGATCGACCACCAGGTCCAAGACCTTCAAATCTTCTCCGCCCTGCTCGCCTGCTGCCGCGTCATCGAGGGAAAAAAGGTTGGCTCCTTTCAGCTCAGACAGCAGCGCGAAGTAATCATCAAGGGTAAGCCCCAGGGCCGTGGCTATCTCTTCATTCGTGGGCGTGCGGCCCAGGTCATTTGTCAGTTCATAAATCTGGCTCTCCACCAGGCGCGCCTTTGCCCGCGTGCTTCTCGGCACCCAATCAAGCGAGCGCAGGCCGTCGATGATCGCTCCCCGAATTCGCGTGGTCGCGTAAGTCTCAAACTTTATGTTTCGCTCTGCATCGTACTTTTCCAGAGCATCCAAGAGACCAAAAAAGCCGAAACTCTCCAGGTCGCCCACGTCGACGCTGCTGGGCAGGTTCATAGCCAGACGGCCAGCCACGTACTTCACCAACGGTATGTACTGCTCGATGAGCTTTTCCCGCGCTTGGGAATCGTTCGCTTTCTTGTACCTGCGCCACAATTCCTCAAGGCGCTTCTCCTCCTGCACAGACACACACTTCACCCCTGGGGACCGAATTAGGTGATATCCTCCCGGGAAATGTCCGCCAGTTCGATCTGGCGTTTAAAGACAAACTGGATGATTGTCTTGCGCATGCGTTCGGGTATGTTCAAAAAAGAACAACCGTAATCCTGCCCGTTGTCGTCCGGCACCATCCTCACCACGAAAGCCCGTGTTGCGAGCTGCTCTCCTCCTAACCGGAAAGAGATGCGCAGCTCATCGTCGATCTGGAAGGGATGGCTGCTGCGGAGAAGAAAACCGCCCCCGCTCAAGTTCAGGATGACTCCTGCTTGAGCCGGCAGTTCCTCTCCACCTTCCTGTATGGGAACGACGACCGCGTCGATAAAAACCGGAACCCTCACGAACATGCGCTCCTGAGTCTTCTGCCAGCTCCCCAAGAGCCGCAGCTGCAGCAGGGGGAGGGTTGTCCTGAAGCGCTTTTCAACGATGGCTTGGTTGCTGAAGCGCCCTTCCTGCCCCGGGCCCCGCAGCTTGATCTCGATCCTGAGCTCGGTGCCGATGCGGATGGGGACAATCGCCCCCCGCTCCAGTGGGGCTCCAACAACAAGGAGATCGTCGTAGGCGTCTTCCACTCTGGTGCGGTAGACTTGAGGACCTCCGGGACTGCCCAGATGCAGCTCGACAAGTTGGTTCGGTACGATCCGCATACGGTTCCCTCTCTAGACGTGCAGAAACCCGGATACTCTTGCAAAAAAGCCTCTGATACCCGGTGAGCGGTTGGGAATATCTTCGCCAGCTAATACCCCGGCGATTCTCTTGATGGAACGGCTGGACATAGACGAGGGGAATGACAAAAGAACGGGCTGCTGTTGGGACACGGCCCGCGGAATGTGCTGTTCGGCAAGGACATAACCCAGGTAATCCACTTCCCACTGCACGAACTCCCGCAGCACTGAGTTGAGCCTTTCTGCAACCATCTCTGCCTCTGCTGGGCTCTTGGCCATGTTGACCACCAGTTTCGCCTTGGCCTGCGGGGCCCGCTGGTGGACGATCTTGAGCAGCCCATAGGCATCGGTTATGGCCGTGGGCTCGGGCGTAGTTACTACCAGCACATCGGTGGCGGCCAGGACGAAGCTGATCACCGAGCGGTGTACTCCTGCACCAGTGTCCAATATGACAAAGTCAAACTCCTCATTCAGCTGTTCAAAAGAGGCCACGAAGGCTTCCAGGCGCCACCCGCTGAGGTTGGCGAGTTCTGTGATGCCAGAACCGCCGGAGATGATCTTCAAACCCAAGGGCCCGTCGACGATGATTTCCCGCAGGGTCTTTTCGCCCTGCATCACATGGCCCAAGTTATACTTTGGTGAAATACCCAAGACTATGTCCACATTTGCCAAGCCCAAATCAACGTCGATCAGCACTACCCTTTGGTTGAGCTGGCACAAGGCTAGTGCTAAATTGACGGCAATATTCGTTTTCCCAACCCCGCCTTTTCCACTGGTCACAGCGATGATTCGAGAGCTGGGTTCCTGCTTTGCAACCAGTCTTCTCAACTCTGCTGCTTGATCTCTCATCCTTACGCGTCCCCCAGAATAAGTTGGGCAATTCGCTGACCATCCGCCACCTCGATATCCTCTGGTACCCCCTGCCCAGTGGTGACGAAGGCAATTGGCACGCGCGCCCGTTCACATGTGTGGAGCAGCACCCCATACGCGCTTGTCTCGTCCAGCTTGGTTACGATAACGCGGTTTATGGGCAGCTGCCCGAAGACGGAAATGATCTCATCTACATCCCGCGGCTTGGTGGTAGCGCTGATTACCAGGTGGATCTCAGCCTCTACTCCCTCAAAGAAGTTTCTCAGTTCGGCCATGTGCAGCTGGTTGTTCTGGCTGTGCCCTGCGGTATCGATCAGGATCAGATCCTTATCCTGGAGCTTGCGCAGGGCCTCCTTCAGTTCCTTGGGGCTGTAGGCAACCTGCACGGGCAGCCCGATGATCTCCGCATAGGTTTTCAGCTGCTCAACTGCCGCGATGCGGTACGTGTCCAAAGTGATCAATCCCACCTTGCGGCCGGCCACCAAGGAAAAGTTGGCTGCCAGCTTGGCGATGGTGGTCGTCTTGCCCACCCCGGTTGGCCCGATCAAGGCCACCACATGCTGCTTACCGTTGAACTCCCAAGGCTCGCAGGATTTGATGCGGCCTGCCGCTGCCTTGTTCAGCCCTTCCCAGAGTCTTGCTTCGTTGTTCCACTCCTCTTTGGGCAGTTTGCTGAGGACTTCTTTAATCAAGTTGACCGCCAGGTCCCGAGGGATGTCCACCCGGATCAGGCGGCTGTACACTTTCAACATCGCCTCAGACCAGGCTGGATCGGGACGGGTATCAGCCGTTGGCGGTCTGGAAGGCTCCACAGTTTGCCTCTGGACCCCTGCTCGGGTGCTTGCGTTGGCGCTGTTCACGCCGTCTCGGTCGTTTCTGCGGCTGCTGCTGCTTATGTTGGGGTCGAAGGCACCAACCACCTCGTAGCGTCGAGGCCCGAAACGGCCCCAAAGCCATGGCTTCTTCTGCGCCGTGTGCAGGATCACCGCATCGCGCCCAAACTCCTGACGCATGTTGTCCACTGCTTCTTGTATCGTCTTTCCTGTAAATTTCTTAACTCGCATGCTTCCACATCACCGTCCCCACCGCGTCCACCTGAACATCTGGGCTGATTTCGTTGTACGAGAGTACAACCAACCTCGGAAGGGCCCTTTCGGTCAGCCTCTTAAGAGCCATCCGGATCTGCGGTGAAACAACAATTACCGGATAGGGCAAAACGTGTTCCTCCAAGGCTTGTCCCAGCACGCCGAACAGCTGCTGGAGGACTCGTGGATCCAAAGCAACCGTGAGACCGCGATCAGTATGTTGAAGAGCATCTGCGATCACTTCTTCCCATTCAGGGCTCAAGGTCAACACGGTGAGCACACCGTTTTCCTGGTAGATTTGGGAGATCTGTCTGCCTAGTGCCTCGCGCACATACTCAGTTAGGTAGTCCACATCTCTGGTGACCGGCGCCATATCGGCCAAGGTTTCCAAGATGGTTACGAGATTGCGGATGGGTACCCCTTCCCGAAGGAGGTTCTGCAGCACCTTCTGAACCTCCCCAACTGTTAGAAGTTCCGGAACAAGTTCGTCGACAACCGCCGAATAGCTTTCCCGGGCGCTGTCCAGCAGGGCCTTCACTTCCTGGCGGCCCAGGAGTTCATGGGCGTGTGTACGGATGATCTCTGTGAGGTGAGTGGCAAGAACAGCGGGTGGGTCAACAACCGTGTAGCCCGCATACTCTGCGCGCTCCCGCGCCGCGGCATCCACCCAGAGAGCCTTAAGTCCGAAAGCCGGTTCAGTGGTGGGGATGCCGGTGATCTGCTCCGTGACCCCTCCGGCGTCCATTGCCAAGTAGTGGTTTACCATAAGTTCTCCGCGTCCTACCTGGATCCCTTTAATCTTGACTACATACTCATCGGGGTTTAGCTGGAGATTGTCTCTGATGCGGATCACCGGCACCAAAACGCCCAGCTCAATGGCGCACTGCCGCCTGATCATACTGATCCGATCGAGCAGATCTCCACCCTGAGACTCATCGACCAGGGGGATCAGGCTGTAGCCGATCTCCATCTCAATGGGATCAACCTGCAGTAGAGAGGCAACGCTTTCGGGCTTGCGGGCCTCTTCCAGCCGCTGCTGTTCGGCGACGGTCTCTTCCTCGATCTCCTGCCCCTTTTCGGCTCGCCGCACAGCAAAGGCCAGACCACCAAGGGAAGCCCCCAGGGCAATAAACGGCAGTTTGGGCAGTCCTCCAAAGAGCCCGAAGGCTGCCACTGCTACTCCGGCCGTCACCAGTACACGGTATTGGGAAAAGAGCTGGCGGGTGAAATCTGCACCCAGGTTGTTCTCAGAGGCGCCGCGAGTGACCACAATACCGGTAGCCGTTGAGATCAGAAGCGCCGGGATCTGGTTCACCAGCCCGTCACCAACGGTCAAGAGCGCATAACGGCTCAGGGCACCGGTAAGGTCCATGCCTTTCTGGAACATGCCGATGGCCAGGCCGCCCAGCAGGTCGATAACCAAGATGATGATGCCGGCTATGGCATCGCCCTTCACAAACTTGGCGGCGCCGTCCATGGCTCCGTAGAAATCTGCCTCCCGCGCGATAAGTTGCCGGCGCTGCCGCGCTTCACTCTCTGAAATCAAGCCGGCGTTCAGATCGGCATCAATACTCATCTGCTTTCCCGGCATTGCGTCGAGGGTGAAGCGGGCTGCCACCTCTGCCACACGTTCTGAACCCTTGGTGATAACGATGAACTGGACTACCACCAGGATCAAGAAGATTACAAATCCCACGACATAGTTGCCGCCAACCACGAAGTCTCCGAAGGCGATGATGATCCGCCCGGGATTACCCGTGAGCAGGATCAACCTCGTGGAGGACACACTCAAGGCCAACCGAAACAGGGTGGTGATCAAGAGCAGCGACGGGAAGATGGAAATCTCCAGTGCGCCTTTGATGTTCATGGCAAGGAGCAGGATCAAAAGGGACAGGCTGATGTTGATCGCCAACAGCAGATCGAGGAGGAACGGAGGCAGTGGCAGGACCATCATGACCACCACGAGTACTACGGCCAAAACAACAACCAGGTCGCTTATGGGACCCATCCGCTGAGTAAAGGTAACTCCCGCTCGGGCCATGTTCACCATCCTTCCCGCTTAAAGTATCAGATCGTCTTCCTGCGCAGCCTGTAAACGAAAGCTAACACTTCGGCTACCGCAGGATAAAGATGTGCTGGTATCTCTTCCCCGATTTCTGTCGTGTCGTAAAGAGCTCGGGCCAGTTCGGGGTTCTGCACAGTAGAAATTCGATGTTTAGCAGCTTCTTCCTTGATCCTCTGAGCGATAAGGCCCTTGCCTTTGGCTACCACTCTTGGAGCATTCATCTCGCCCGGGGTGTACTTGATCGCTATGGCATAGTGCGTCGGGTTGGTGACGATCACGTCGGCCGTGGGGATGGCCTGCATCATGCGCTGCGCCGCCATCTGACGCTGGCGCTGGCGGATCCGGGAACGGATCTGGGGATCGCCTTCCAGCTGCTTATACTCTTCTTTGATTTCTTCCTTCGACATACGGATGCTGCTCTCAAACTCACGCCGCTGCCACCAGTAGTCCGCAGCCGCCAGCACCAAGAGGAAGAGCCCCACCTGCATCCCCATGCGGTAGATGCTGTCCACGATCTGGCTGACGCCCTGCTCTAGCTCAAACAGACTGGCCTGGGACAGCCACTGCAGATTCGCGTCGATCTGATTGTAGACTAAATATCCCACTAGAGCAACCTTGGCCGCAGATTTGAGGAACTCCACTAAGGCTCGCTTAGAAAAAATGCGGCGGAAACCCTCAAGGGGGTTGATGCGGGAGAATTTGGGCTGCAGCACTTCGGTTGTGACCATAAAGCCAACCTGCACAACCTGACTCAACAGCGAAACCACCCACAAACCAAGCAGGATCGGTGCGATTACCAATCCCAATTTGAGCAGGGCAACAAGGAATAAGCTGTGCAAGCCCGGAAAGTCCCCCTGCCATCCAGGCAAGTGGCCTAAGAAATGGCGGACCAGTTCGACGAGGTTTTCTTTGACAAAAGGGGCCAGGACCCGGAGCAGGAGGAAACCGGCAAGAACCAGCAAGGCTGTGGGCACTTCCGCACTCTTGGCCACCTGGCCCTTCTTGCGCGCTTCCTCACGGCGCCGCGGCGTTGCGGGCTCGGTCTTTTCCCCGGCAAACAGCTGCAGGTTAAAGCGAAACTCGGCCACTTAACTCCCCCCCAGAGCCAGCAGCTCATGAAGGTAACGGAAGAGCAGCCCGTCAGGTGTGAAAAGCTGGGTGATGATGTGCACCACCGCCGGTATGGACAGCAGCACGATCGCCAATCCCACCATGATCTTGATGGGAAAGCCGAGTACAAAGACGTTGATCTGGGGCACTGCCCGGATGACGATCCCCAGGCCGATATCGGCGAGGAGGATGGTTGCCATAGCCGGCAGGGCGATCCTCAACCCGATGACAAACATCTGGGCCGTGAGGCTGGCAAAGAGCTCGAAACTTGGTTCCAACCGCAACCCGCTACCAAAGGGAATCACCTCAAAAGACCTCTGCACGGCCTGGATCACCCAGAGATGGGCGTCCATCCCAAGGAAAATCAGGACTGCCAGCACATGGTAGAACTGAGAAAAGACGGGTACCTGCCCGCCGAGGGAAGGGTCAAATACTGAGGCCATGGAAAAACCCAGAGGCACATCAACGAAATGCCCCGCGAAGGTGACGATGGAAAAGATCATGATCACGATAAATGCCATAAGCAGGCCGACGGCCACTTCATGGAGGGTCAGAACAGCAAGAACCGACCAGGAGGTAACGTCCCACTGGGCGTCAAGCTGTGGCAAAACAGTGAGGGCGCAGAGCGCGGAAAAGCCCAGCCTGACCAGGATGGGCACGTTCCTCATGTTGAACAAAGGCGTGGCCGCGAAAAAGGTGGCCAGCCGTATAGAACACAGGGAGAAGCGGACGAAGTCTGTGATGGATATCAACGCCGCGACCTCCCCTACCTAACAAATGAGGGCAGCTCGCTCAGGAGCCTTTCGGCAAAATCCACCAAACGCCTGATCATCCAAGGCCCGAAAATGACCAGGGACACCAGTACAGCCACGATCTTGGGGATGAAGGTGAGAGTCTGCTCCTGGATCTGGGTAGTGGCCTGAAAAATGCTCACCACAAGACCGACCAGCATGCCGATGCCTAGGGCAGGGCCTGCCACCAGCAGGATGGTCAAAACCGCTTCTCTGGCAATAGTCATAACGGTTTGATCGGTCATGGAACCACCTCTTACATGAAGCTGGCAAGCAGTGAACGCACGATCAGGTGCCAGCCATCCACCAGTACGAAAAGCAGCAGCTTAAACGGGAGCGAGATCATGATCGGCGGCAGCATCATCATCCCCATCCCCATAAGCGTGGAGGCAACTACCATGTCGATCACGAGGAAAGGAATGAAGATCACGAAACCGAGTTGAAAGGCGGTTTTCAACTCAGAAATGACAAAGGCAGGGATCAGGGTCAGGGTGTCCACATCATCGGGCGTCTGCGGTCTTTCCTGCCCACGCAGGGCGATGAACATCTCTAGGTCCTTTTCCCCGGTATTGCGCAGCATGAAGTCTCGCAGCGGCTGAAGGCCTCCCGTCCACATGTCTTCCAGCGACAGCTCTCCGTTGAGATAGGGCAGCAGGGCATCGGTGTACACTGCCCCGAAGGTGGGCGCCATCACAAAAGCGGTCAAAAACAAAGCAAGCCCGATCAGGACCTGATTGGGCGGGACCTGGTTCGTGCCCAGCGCGTTGCGGATAAGAGATAGGACGATAACTGTGCGCGTGAACGACGTTAGCAGTACAAGGATGGCAGGTGCCAGGGTGAGGATGGTAAGAAGAAGGAGCACCTGCAGGGTGACGGCCACGTCCCCCGGACTCTCGGCGATTCCCAGTCCAATATCAACGCTGGGAAAGGGAATGGTGGTCTGCAAAAAGCCCATTTATTCGGGGACCTCCTCATGGTCTGTTTGCGGCTGCTGCTCCCCAAGCACCGTGATGCTCTGCGCAGTTACGCCGAGCAGGAGCTGCTTGTCCCCCCACTCCACAAGGTAAAGAGCGCGGTTTGTGCCCAAGGAGAGGACTTCTTTTATGCGCAGATTCTGCCCACCCACTTGCCTTCTCCCATACCAGCGTGCCGCCAGAATGGTAAGGGGCAGGACTATTGCCAAAGCCACAACGACCCTAACCAGCCCCCAGATCATCTCCAGATCCATGGCAGGTCACTCCCGCAGCCGCTGTGCCTTGGGCAGTATTTCCAGGATCCGGACACCAAAGTTGTCATCGAGGACGACGACTTCTCCGCGAGCCACCCTGCTGTCGTTAACATAGACATCGACGGGTTCTCCCGCCAGGCTCTCCAGCTCGATCACGGACTGAGGTTTCAGCTCCAGGATCTCCTGGAGGGTCATGGTGGTGCGCCCGAGCTCTACGGTAATCGTCAGTTCTATGTCTTCCAGAAGGTGCAGACCCTGTTCTTTGTCCAGCTGTGAAAGCTCTCCGATCGGGGTAAACACGGCCCTGCTTACGGCCACCTCTTCACCCTTCACAAGAGAGCTGCTGCCTTTGGTCTTTGCCATGGGATCACCCCTTCTCTAGGTCACTGGATGATCAAGTCGATGAAGAACACATCCGTGACCTCGCCTTTGGCGACCACCGCGTTCGTGGCGTGGAGGATATCAAGCCGCAGTGACTCCATGCCAGCTTGGGTGCTCAGTTCTTCGGCAGTCTTGGACCGGATGATGGTGATCACTGAATCGCGGATCTGGGGCTTCCTTTTCTCCAGTTCTTCGACGACTTTCTTGTTTTCCGCTTCCAGCACAACCTGGGTGCGGATGTAGCGGCGCTGATTGGGTGATGACAGGAGGTTGAGCGTGAACTCTCCCAACTCGAACGTAGGGCCGAGTTCTTTAGAGGCAGCTTTTGCTTCTTCGCTCTGAGGCGCCTGAGCCGTATTGCCGCGGAAGATCAAGTATGTGGTAAAGGCACTTCCCACCGTGGCCAGGATCACCAAGGCAACGGCAACGATTAGCAGTTTTAGATCGACTTCCACTTTCTTGGCCATGCTCAAGCCTCCTCTTAGTTCGGTTCAAAATCCCAGAGGTCGATGTTAAGGATCACAATGTCGACCCGGCGGTTCACAGCACGGTTCTCAGCTGTGTCATTGGGCCTGATGGGACGGTATTCCGCGTACCCGGCCGCAGACAGGCGGTCTGGGTCAAACCCCTGTTCTTCGATGAGGAACCGCACGACGTTGGTCGCTCGATGCACGCTCAGTTCCCAGTTCGACGGAAACCGCTCGGTCCGGATCGGCCAGTTGTCAGTGTGCCCTTCCACCCGCAGCGCGTTGGGCAGTTCTTTCAAAACGGGGGCGATCTTCCTAAGGGCTGTCATGGCTTCCGGTTTGAGTGTGGCTTCACCCAAGTCGAAGAAAACCTGCTCTGCAAAGCGAACGATAAGGCCGCGTTCCTGCAGCTCCAGCTGCACATCGGACAGGCCTTCGGCTTCCACCAGTTCCCTCAACTGCTCATAGACCGAAGTCAGCTGGCTCACACCTAAGTCAGAAAAGTCAAAGGGGGTGTCTCCCGGCCGATCCAAGGGTGCCTCACCAGGGGAGAAGATGCCCACATACTGCTGAAAAGCGGCCATTACAGACGAGAACTTTTCCACGTCCAGAGAAGAGAAAGTGAACAGCAGAACGAAAAAAGCCAGCAGGAGAGACATCATGTCGGAGTAAGTGGTAAGCCAAGAAGCCGCTGGTGGCGAGTCGTCTCTCTGCCTTTTACGCATTCACGGTCACCCCTTCGGTGGAGGCCCGTGCTTTACTGCGCTCCTTTTCGGCTGCTTCTCTTTCGCCAGGCGAGAGGAACGACTTCAGCTTTTCTTCTACAATCCTCGGGTTCTCCCCTGCCTGGATGGAAAGAATGCCTTCGATCATCACCTGCTTCATCAAAACCTCTTCATCGCTTTTCAGCTTCAGCTTTCCGGCAATGGGCAGGAAGATCAGGTTCGACGCAACGGCACCGTAGAGAGTGGTGATCAGCGCCACGGCCATGCCGATACCTACTTGGTCGGGGTCATCCAGCTGCCCAAGCATGGCGATGAGACCGATCAGAGTACCGATCATGCCGTACGCTGGCGACCAAGCACCCATCTGTTCGAAGATCCGCTGACCGATGCGGTGCCGCTCTTCGAGGAAATAGAGCTCGATCTCCATGATGTTCCGCACCAATTCTGCGTCTGTCCCGTCCACCACCAGCTGAATACCTTTTTGGAGAAATGGTTCATCGGTTGCTTGGGCTCTTTCTTCCAGGGCTAGCAGGCCTTCACGGCGAGAGACCTCGGCGAATTCAACGAGCGTCTCGATAATCTGCGCACTGTCGCTGCGCTTACGGGAAAACGCCACCCTGAGCAGAGGTAAGACGCTTAGCACCTCTTTCATGGAAAAGTTCACCATGACTGAAGCAAAGGTGCCACCGAAAACGATCAGAAGGCTGGACAAGCTCCAGTACATCCGGATGTCGCCTTCCAGGAAGATGGCGAATACCATCAAGCCCAGCCCCATCAGGAGGCCCAATATCGTTACCAAATCCATGTGCCTGCACCCCATTCTCTTCATGGACGGGTGGGGCTGCAGATGCAGCCCCGCCTACTTACGCCCACTTTACCGTTTCAGGTTTACCAGCTCCGCCAGTATCTCATCGGAGGTCGTGATGATCCGCGAGTTGGCCTGGAAGCCTCTCTGGGTGATGATCATCTCGGTGAATTCCTCGCCCAGGTCAACGTTGGACATTTCCAAGGCGCCCGGTGAAATGGTTCCATAGCCGGGTACTCCCGCCGAAGCGATCTGGGCTGTACCCGAGTTGGCACTCTCCACAAACATCGTGGATCCCGACCGCAGGAGGCCGCCCGGGTTCGCAAATTTCGCCAAAGCAATCTGGCCCAAAGGCCTGGTAAGACCGTTGGAGAAGCTGCCCACGATCACCCCATTTTGGTCTATGGCAAAGCTTTCAAGTGCACCGCTGGTGTAGCCATTCTGGCTCAGGAACTTGCCAGTGAAGGTATCAGCATACTGGGTGAACTGGGTGAAGTCCAGATCTATCTCCATTGCCTGTGAGTTCGCCGGGTTGAACGTGATCTGGCTGCCATTGACTTGTTTGATACTCCCATTCTCGTTGAACTCGATCGTCCCATTTTGCTGCAGAGTTTGAGTCTGGGTCAGGAGCAGGCTTCCTGAGTCCTGTGACACAATCACAGTCGAGCCCGCTTCCAGAGCGCCGACAAATTCGAACTGGTAACCAGCGTTGGGATCATCTCCAACGCGCCACTGGACACCGTCCTGGCTGACCGCAACAGTGCCATTGCCATTCTTGAGCTCCCAACGACCGTTGTGCTCCACCGTGTACTCCTGGCCAGACACTATGTCGCCGGCTTCGCTGACCGGAATGCGGTTGCTCACGACCTGCCACTTGGCAGTCCATGCCCACGTGTTTTCGCCTTGATACGTCAGACCGATCTCAAGGGTGTGCTGACCTCCCCTTGAGTCATACACCTGGATCGTCCTTGGAACGTTCGTACCCGGTGTGGTACGAGAGTCAAGGTTCCCCCCGAAGTAGACCCGGTCGGTGGCTTTGGGGGTGATTGTCTCCATCGCGGAGATGTAAAGCGACTGCAGAGGTCCGTTTGGGTCGATGATGCCGTCTTGATCGGCTTTATAACCCAGTACCCTCTGCCCGTTAACAAGCGAAACCAAGTTGCCTTCTGTTCCATTGTCCAGACCAAAGATGCCAGCTCTGGTGTAGACGCGGTTCTCGCCTTCTCCCAGAACAAAGAACCCATCGCCTTCTATGGCGAGATCGGTTCCATAACCTGTTGTCTGAGTGTTGCCCTGTGTGTGCTTAACATCGATGGACCCGAGCTGCACGCCGAGACCGACCTGGAGCGGGTTGCTGCCGCCCCTTGCGTCGGTTGGTGCGGTCGCACCGCGGATCGTCTGGCTGAGCATCTCCTGGAAAGTAGCCCGCGAAGCCTTGTACCCCGCGGTGTTCACATTGGCAATGTTGTTGCCAATGACGTCCAAGCGCGTCTGGTGAACCTTCAGGCCAGATACGCCGGCGAACATTGCACGCAACATATATACTTGTCCTCCCTTCAACCCCACGTCAATCGTTCAGTGGGGGAGGGCTCCCCTGAGGGGTCCAGCCCTTTATGTGTTCTTTAGTTTCAGGTTATCACGGCGCTGTCGATCTGGGTAAACACGTTTTCTTTGAGGCTTTCCCCATCGATCGCGGTTATCACGGTGCGGTTGACCACACTAACCACCAAGGCCACATCGCCCAGGAGGATGAGTGTATCTCTCCCGCCTTTCTTCCTCGCTTTCTCAACAGCTTCTTCCAATGTGTTCAGCTGGTCATCAGTCAAACGGATGCCGCGAGACTCGAGGCGCTTGGCAGCATGGGCAGAAAACTTGAGCGCTGGCTGCTGAAGCTTGCTTTCCAGGACCTGAGCAAAAGACTCGGTGGGTTTTCCCGACGTTCTTCCCGGCTGCCTGGTCGTCTGCGGTTGCTGAACGGGCAATACGCGAGGGATCTTAAACTGCTGATCCATCCTTGGTTCCCTCCCTGATGGCCACCACTTCCGTGAAATCGTAGAGCTTGCCGCCTACAATGATCTCCGGCCAACCGTTGCGGAACTGCACTCCGGTCACTGTGCCGAACAGGCTCTCACCATCCCTGGTGAAGAGTTCCACTTCTCTGCCGATCATCTGCATGGCCTGGCCGAGAGCGGTAAGCTGCTGCTGGGCCATCATCATGTCACTGAGATTGGTGTTGAGATTCTGCATCTGCTCGAGACTGCTGAACTGGGCAAGCTGAGCGATGAACTCCTTGTCATCTACGGGGTTCACCGGGTCTTGGTGCTTGAGCTGTGTGATCAAAAGCTTGAGAAACTCGTCCTTACCCAGCCTGCTGGAGTCTTTTGCCTCGCCATTGCGCTGCCTGAGCAGATCGTCCACGTTGCCAACAGTGTTCACATACAACTACCTCACCTCCTCACACTCGAACATCCACTCTGTTCCAACTGGTACCGCTGGTGTACCGGCCGACCGTCCTGGATTCCGGCTGGGTCCGCATCTGTCCACCCCGGCCAGGGCTCCGACTTTGGTGCTGATCGCGTTGGGCTGCGCCCTCCTGACCAAGTCCGATGTCAATCATCACATCGGCCAGGACAGTTCCCCGCTCCTGAAGAGCTGAATAGAGCTGCGGAAGCTGTGCGGAAATCAGTTCCTGAACCCTTCTGTCCTGAACCATGAACTCCGCCACCATGATGCCTCGTTCCATGGACAGTTTGATGCGCATTTCGCCCAAATGCTCAGGCTTCAGTTCGATGCGCACTTCGGTTCGCTCTTCAGTGACAAGCGACTCCATGGTGCGAACGAGTTTGGAGACCAACTGCTCCGGCTGCCTCAGATCCAGAAAACTGCGCAGGGGAGCCGGCTTCTCCACAGTCTCTGCCGACTGCTCCTGAACTGCGGTAGGTTCGGCAGGCATCACGGGCTGTTCCGCCCTCCGGCCAGCCTCCTGAACTCTGCGCTCCACTGGAGCCTGCCCTTTGGACGGCTGAACCTGCTCTTTCTCCGAGGTTCGGCGCAGCTGCCCTTTTTCCGCGCTCACGGCTTCGTCGGCGAGTTCCGATTCCTTGAGATCCGGCGCAGCATCTGTGGCTGTGCTGAACTCAGGTTCGGCAGCATCGTGAACGGGTTCCCCCTCCATCGGTTCTGCCTTCGGAACGTCCTGCCTGTCCTTCTGCCCCGGGCTCTCAAGCCTAATATCAGGCGTTTCCGCAGATCCTCGCTTCGAGGAAGACTCAGGTGTCATCCTTGTGGTCTCTGGAGAGGAAAAGCGCTCCGAGTCCACTGCGTGGACGGGCTTCTCCAGTTCCACCTGCGGTTCTGCCTTTGCTTCTGGCCGTTCAGGCTGTCTAGCTCTGGTCCACAGCGCTTCCCGGGGGACTGCTTCCGACTGGCCGCCCGAGGACGCCAGATCCACATTCGCTATCTCTGCATCCACCGCATTCTCAGCTGTCTGTGTCTGCGGTACTGCTTGCGGTTGTCGCTGGCTCCTTAGGTCAACAGGTTCAAGGGGAAGTTGAACTTCCGGCGGCAGTTCCTCAGAAGAAGCGTTGCCGAGGACGGCCCGTTCCTGGTCGATCTGCTGCTCAGGAGCTGCGTTTGGCACCCGGAAGAGCTGTTGGGCCGCCACGCCCATTTCCGCTTGGGGTTGTCCCAATGGAAAAACGTCGATCTCTCCGCTGTCCTGTGTGAACACGGGATCCATCGCTAGGCGTGAACCGGGCAGAGTACCTACTCCTGCTGCGTTTGTCCGCTGAAGACCTGTTTCGTCGAGCCCTTCCTGCAGTTCACTGCCCCTAATAGGCAGGATCACTGGAAGGATAGTCATCACCGGCATGCCAATTCCGGATACCTCTGCTTCGGCATTTGGATCGGCATCGCTCTCTTCCTTGGCTTCCCCAGAGTCTTGAGCAGCTGGCCGTGTGCGGCTTGGTTCCTTGGGCATCCGCTGCGAGCCAAGCGCCTTTGCCAGCAGTTCTGCGAAGTCGATCTCTTCTTCGGGCAACTGGCGCGAAGCAGGCTCGTCCTGGGATTGTGCGTCGACCAGCGGCACATTTGTCATCACTGTCAGTTCGATAATCTCACCTCCTTTCCCATGGAAATTCCAAGCTAATCACCGGAGCGGCCCAGCTGTTCGCTTAGGGCCGCTGCCAGGTTAGTTGGCAGGGCAATTAGGATCTGCGCAGCCTCATAGGAGTCCATCTGCAGGAGGACCTGGAGGATGAGCCCTCGATCGAGCTGCTGAAGTATTCTGGCAGCATCTGCCGGGTCCATCCCGCTGTAAATCTGCGCCAGGTTCTGCACACTGCGCTTGTTCTCTTCTTCTGCTTGCAGCCTGGCTTCCCAAGCGGCAAGATCGTTTTCGCGCTTGGTCAGCTGCTGCGCCTGCTGCTCGAGCCTGGCAAGGCTGGCTTGGAGTTCCGCTTCCCTGCTTTCCAGATCAGCGAACCTGGCGAGCAGCCTTGCTTCCTGGTCAGCGACCCACGCTTCCGCGTCCTGTCCGTGAGAATACGTCTCCAGGTGGGGATGAAGCCAGGCGATGCGCGAAGCCCAGCGCCACAAGAGGGCTGTCCCATCGATCACGCCAGTGATTGTCAAGATGCTGAAAGCAAGAACAATGGAGAGCAATAGGAATGTGATGGCCAGGACCCACTTGCCCAAAGCGGAACACCTCCCTAGGACAAGACACGCGAGCGCATGTCATCCAGCACTTTCTGCTCTTTGCGCAGCTCTTCCTGGACGAAGGCCGCGTGCTGCCGGTCCCTCAGAATGGACACTTTCTTCCTTTCCTGCCTGGCCTTCATCCACGCTTCCTTCGCTCGGCTCGCGGCTGCTTCCTGTTCGGCAACCCGCTGCGTCTGTTCTTCAAGCCTGCGGTCCAGTGCTTCCAGGTATTCGTACATGGCCTGCCGAAGAACGACCGTTTCTTGGCCGTAACCGAAGACCTTAACCTGCTGTTGATGCTCCTGCAGGCGCGTCAATTTTGACCGCTCTTCGTGGGCCAGGCGCTCTTCATGAGCCCAGCGGTGTTTTGACTGCTCCTCCTGGATTTCTCGCACCTTCAGCACTTTCTGTAAGCGGAATTTGAAACCAGCCATGCAGCAACTCCTAACTAGGCCTCACTGAACACTGCCTGCAGCCGCGCCAGAGTGTCCTCAAAACTTGATGGTTCGTTGACACCCTGCTGCAAGAAGGCCTTAATGCTTGGATGCAATCTGATCGCTTCATCGATGGCGGGATTGGAACCGTGTGCGTAGGCACCGATATTGATCAAGTCCTCAGCTTCTGCGTAGGCGGCTAGGTTAGCCCGCAGCTGCGCTGCCAGCCCTTGATGCTCTTTGCTGGTTACCTCCACCATCAGGCGGCTGATGCTCGCCAAAACGTCTATGGCAGGGTAGTGGTTCTTTTCTGCCAGTGAACGGTTCAGGACAATGTGCCCGTCGAGGATACCACGGACCGCGTCGGCAATCGGTTCGTTCATGTCGTCGCCTTCCACCAGTACCGTGTAAAACGCTGTGATAGTGCCTTTTCTGCCCGGGCCTGTGCGTTCCAGAAGCCGCGGCAGGATCGCAAAAACGGAGGGCGTGTACCCTCGGGTCGCCGGTGGTTCTCCGATGGCCAGGCCCACCTCGCGCTGGGCGAGAGCCAGACGGGTTACCGAGTCCATAACAAAAAGCACATCCCGGCCCGTATCCCGGAAGAACTCTGCGATCGTTGTGGCCACCATGGCTCCCTTGATCCGCACCAAGGCCGGTTGATCGGATGTGGCTACTACAACTACAGAACGGGCCAGGCCCTCCGGGCCAAGATCCCTTTCCAGGAACTCCCGGACCTCCCTGCCCCGCTCGCCTATGAGAGCAATGACGTTTACATCTGCCTCAGTGTTGCGAGCCATCATGCCCAGCAGTGTGCTCTTGCCTACGCCGCTGCCGGCAAACACGCCGATACGCTGGCCGCGGCCGCAGGTCAAGAGGCCATCTATGGCCCTGACTCCTACGGAGAGGTGGGTCTTGATCCGCTGCCGATCCAACGGCCCGGGGATGCTGCCCTGAACGGAAAGATGCTTCGTGGCGTTGATATACCCCTTGTTGTCTATCGGCTGGCCGAGGCCATCAAGAATCCTCCCCAGCAGCGCCTCACCGACAGGCACTGTCAGGGGCGAACCAGTCGCTGTCACCAGGCTGCCTGGCCCGATACCGGTGAGATCAGACAGGGGCATCAAGAGCACCTTCTGATCGCGGAAGCCCACGACTTCCGCTGGTATGCCGCCTCCGCCGCGGGGTTTGATCAGGCACAGGTCTCCAATGTTGGTGGTAGGCCCGATGGATTCGATGGTCAGTCCCACAATTTGGCTGACGCGGCCGCTGTGGATCGTATCGTTGGCGTTCTCCAGGTGGCGCAGGTAGTGCGCTACCCTTGGGGAGAGCTCATCCGTTGTTCTCATCATAGAGCACTTCCATAAGGTGATGGGCCAATTTGCCCAGCCGCCGTTCCAGACGAGCATCGATCAGGCCCGTTTCTGATTCAATCAAGCACCCGCCTTGGGTGATCGACGGATCCTGCTCAAAGACCAGCTTGGTCCTGGTGAGACTCAAGTCCTGCTGGTAGTTCTGGAGCAGGGCATAATCCACGGGGTTGAGCAGCACCACCATCTGATCCACTGTCCCCAGTACTTCCAGGGCTTCCTTGATGATCGGCTTCAGCCAGGAAATATCTGCCTCTACCGCCTTCCTGATAACCTTATCGGCAAGGAAAACGCTGAGCTTTAGGAAGTCGTCTTCCAAAGCCCGCAGGCTGGCGGCTCTGAGACGCACTGCTTCCTCCACGGTGCTCTCCAAAAGGGAAAGCAGATCGGAGGCCTTGGCAAGGGCTTTCTGCCTCCCTTCCTCCAGCCCTTCTTCATAGCCCTCAGCAAACCCAGCTTCTTTAGCACGCAGGCGAAGGGTCTCCACCTCCGCCTCGGCCTGCTGCAGGCGCTGATGCGCTTCCTCCTCAGCTCTGGCCAAGATGTCTGCGGCCTTGGCCTGCGCATCTTCAATGAGGTTGGTTGCTTCCAATATAGTTGCGCCTTTGGCGAAGCCCTCTGTGCCTTCTTTCTCAGAAGGGATGGCGGGAATGACGATCTGCTCCTCGGAGGTAACCAGGACCTTCAGCTCTGCGGCCTTGATGATCCTAGACAATCACCTCGTCCTCCCCTCCGCGGGCGATAATGATCTCACCCATGTCCTCAAGACGGCGGATAATGGCCACGATCTTCTGCTGGGTCTCTTCAATGTCGCGTAGGCGAACCGGCCCCATGTACTCAATGTCTTCCTTCAGCATCTCTGCAGCGCGTTTGGACATGTTCTTAAAGATGCGCGCCGACACTTCTTCGCTGGCTGTCTTAAGGGCCATGGCCAGATCCTTGGAGTCAACCTCCCGGAGGACTTTCTGGATGGAGCGGTCGTCAAGGAGGATAATATCTTCAAAGACAAACATCCGCTTGCGGATCTCCTCAGCGAGTTCGGGCTCTTCTTCTTCCAGTGAATCCAGGATGGTTTTCTCCGTTGCTCGATCGACCATGTTCAAGATGTCTACGATGGACTCGATACCGCCTGCAACTGTGTAGTCGTCCATGGCAAAGGCTGACAGCCGCTGCTCCAGGGTGCTTTCGATTTCCTGCAGCACCTCAGGGGTGGTGCGGTCCAGTTTGGCCACCCGGCGGGCAACATCTACCTGCAGTTCAGGACTGAGGGATGACAGGATAAGGCCGGCCTGCTCTGGATGCAGATAGGACAGGATAAGGGCGATGGTCTGAGGATGTTCATTTTGGATAAAGTTCAGAAGCTGGCTGGGGTCCGTCTTGCGGGCGAAGTCGAAGGGACGGACCGCCAACGACGCTGTCAGCCTTTTTATGATCTCCTCAGCTCGTTCCGCACCCAAAGCCTTCTCCAACAGCTGGCGTGCGTAATCTATTCCACCCTGCTCGATAAACTCCCGGGCGGTGATCAGATCACGAAACTCCTCCATCACCTCATCCCTGAGTTCCGGCTGAATACGCTTGAGACCGGCGATCGCCAGAGTCAAATCTTCGATCTCTTCTTCTCTAAGATGCTTGAAAACCGACGCAGAAAGCTCGGGGCCCAAGCTGACCAAGAGCACCGCAGCTTTTTCTTTGCCGCTTATTTTGTGAGCCCTCATCTATGACCCTCCTAGTCCTCCGCCAGCCAGGTTCTCATGAGCATCGCTACTTCTTCCGGTTTTTCTTTGGCCAGTTTCTGAATCTGTTTGCGGACATTCAGGATCTCCTGCTCTTCAGGCGTAAGATCAGGCTCGGGAGGCCGCTCTTCTCCCACCATCACATCTATAGAAGCCGCTGCCGGCACCTGCTCGGGGACGGCTTTCCTAGCCGTGAGCGCACGGATCAGCACCGCCGCCAGCAGGACCACGACAGCAGCGCCTGCTGCCCAGTAATAGAGCGGAACTGTCCTGGGAGCCTCCGGCACATAGTCCTCGGCGAATGGCATGACCTCAAAGGGAACGCTTGCAACATAGATGCTGTCGCCTCGGTTCCGATCAAGCCCCGTGGCGCGGATCACAGACTCCTCAACGTTGGAAAGCTGGTTGGGATCGAGATCCCCGTTGATCCAGACGGAAACCTGGAGGTTCACCACCTCTCCCGGTTGAGTAGTCAGCCAAGTCTCGGTGCGGTTGAGTTCATAGTTCGTGAGCACTTCTTGGCGATCCCATTCGGTCGTACCACCGCCTTGATCGGCAAAGACATAGCCCGGAACGTTGGTATCGACACCGGGTACTCCTCCCGCTGCCGCGTTAACACCGCGATAGGTTTCCTCCAGGGTCTGGGAGCTGCGCACCAGACCTTCGCCCCGCTGTACCGGGCTGAAGGTCTCGCTGTACTGCTCCATCTGGGAGAAGTCCAGCACCGCATTTACCCTGCTGACCACATTGCCGTAACCGTAGATGCGCTCCAGCATCGCCACGATGCTGTTTTCGAGCTGCTGCTCATAGCGCCACTTCATTTCGAAGCGATCTGCCACTTGGGTCAGATCGCCGAAGTTGGGCGAGTTAAGGACGGTGCCTTTGGAATCAACGATGGTCACGTTGTCAGGGACAAGGCCCTCAACGCTGCTGGCGACTAGGTTGGCGATTGCCCGCACCTGATTGCGTGTGAGCTGGGCTCCGGGTTTGAGCTGAAGCAGGACGGAGGCACTTGCCGGTTGACTTTCCTGAACGAACAGAGAACGCCGGGGCAGTACGATGTGCACCCGGGCGTCCGCGATCTCACTGATCTGCCTGATCGTGCGCGTCAGTTCGCCCTGAAGCGCCCATTGATAGCGCAGCTGGCGATCGGCCTCGGTTTCGCCAAGGCGCGTTGTGTTGAAGATCTCGAAACCCACTACACCTCCGGTGGGCACTCCTGAAGTGGCAAGGGCGATGCGGGTCTCAAAGACGTTCTCCTCAGGAACGAGAACAGTAGTCCCCCCGTCGGCCAGCTGATAGGACACGCCCCGCTCCTGCAGAGCCGCGACTACCGCACCGGCATCTTCCGCACTCAACCCCGAAAAGAGAACCTGGTAATTCGTGCGCGAGAGCATGGCCAGCAGCACCAGGGAGAGAAAAACACCCAGGACAAATACGCCAACACCAATCTGCATCGGGCGTGACAGCCTGCCCCAGGTTTGCTTAACGGTTTCCAAAAAACGGTTCATACGACCCCCACCCTAACTAAACTTGCATGCGCATGATTTCCTGGTATGCTTCGATCAGCTTCGTGCGGATCGCCATGGTGAGCTGAAGGGCGAGATTGGCTTTCTCCGCAGCAATCATGGCTTCATGGAACTCAATTTCTCCTGACAGCAGCTTGGTAAAGGCAACATCGCTCTGCTGCTGCAGTTCATTGACTTCACCAAGCGCATCCCGCAGGAACTGCTGAAAACTCCGGGTAGGTTCCTGGGGTGACTGCAGTTTAGTTAGACGTGGGTTTTGGGACAGACCTCCAAAATGGACTTTCATCGACCACACCTTCCCTACCTGCCGATCTCCAGGGCACGCTGTGCCATGGACTTGGCAGCATTTAAAGCAGCTATGTTGGCTTCATACGCTCGTGTGGCCGTGATCAGATCAACCATCTCCGTCACCACATTCACGTTCGGCATTTCCACGTACCCATCGGCATTTGCATCGGGATGCTGTGGATCGTACACCAGGCGGGGCGGCGAGGGGTCGCTGACCACTCCTACCACCTGTACTCCGGCGCCTGAATAGCCGGCCCTCTGAGGTCCGCTGCGGCGCATGACCCTGTCCAGAAGGGGAGCGAATACGGGTACCTGCCTGCGGTAAGGTCCGCCTTCCTCTGTTCGCGTCGTGTTGGCGTTTGCCAAGTTGTTAGCTATGGTGTCCATACGCAGGCGCTCGGCAGTTAAGCCGGAACCGGCGATACGGAAGATCCTAAAGACGCTCACAACCTACCTCCTCCCTTCCCCGATGACTGACCTGAGCTGGCCGAGTTTACGGGTCACCGCGTCGATCAGGGATTCGTAATACAGCTGGTTTTCAAGGAGCAGCACTCGCTCCCTCTCAACGTCCACGTTGTTGCCGTCAGTCCGCATGGTCGTGCTGGTATCCTGGACCACAGAAAAAGCCCCACGGCTCTTCCCTGTCAGGCCGCCAGATAGGTGCTTGGCGTGCGTCCTGCGAAGCGACGATCCCTGCGCTTGAGACAGTTCACTGCTGAAGGACAGGTTGTCCACCACGTCGGAACGCTTGAACCCTGGAGTGTTGACATTGGCCAAGTTGTTGCTCAGCACGGTTTGGCGCAGGCTGGCTTTGCTCAGCCCAACACTCAGCTTGTCGACCAATCGAAACATAGGTGTAGCCTCCTCGCTGCGGCTCGCTTGTGGTACTGCGCACAACTTCATTACGGCAAAAAAGGGGAGCTTATCTTCCTCCCCCCCAACACCGATATGCACTTCGACAAAGCGCGGGAAATTCCTACCTGTTCTTGAGAATATTTCCCAAAAGGTCATAGCCGGTTGTTAAAGGATATAGCGAGTCAGATCGCGATCCTGGACCAGCCCGCTCAGTTTGCTGCGTACGTATTCGGCGTCAACCACAACCTTCTCACCAACCGGCGGAGCAAAACTCACTTCTTCCAGGAGTCGTTCCAGGATGGTGTGCAGGCGGCGGGCACCGATGTTCTCGGTGGTTCGGTTGACTTCTTCGGCGATCTTGGCGATGGCCAGTACGCCGTCTTCAGTAAATTCAAGAGTTACCCCTTCAGTGCCCAGCAAGGCGGCGTACTGCTTGGTAAGAGAGTTCTGCGGTTCCGTGAGGATACGGGCAAAATCCTCCGCCCGCAGGCTGGACAGGTTGACCCGGATCGGGAACCGCCCCTGCAGTTCGGGAATAAGGTCAGCCGGCTGGGAGATGTGGAACGCTCCTGCCGCGATGAAGAGGATGTGATCGGTGCGCACCGGTCCCGCTTTGGTGATCACTGTCGATCCTTCAATAATAGGAAGGATGTCGCGCTGCACTCCTTCGCGGGATACATCCGGTCCGCTCTTGCTGCTTGGGCCAGCAATCTTGTCTATCTCATCGATGAAGACGATGCCAGATTCCTCCGCAAGAGCCACGGCTTCCGCCATAACCGCCTCCATATCCAGCAGTTTTGTCGCTTCCTCCTGGAGGAGTATCCCCCGGGCTTCGGCCACGGTCATCCTGCGCTTCTGCTTCTTCTTTGGCAGTAGATCACCGAGCATCTCCCTGACACTGGACCCCAGATCGTCCAGTCCGGAGCCGGGCATCTCCAGAAGCAGAGTGGGCTGTTTTTCCACTACCACTTCCACCATGCGGTCCTCGAGTTCACCCAGCCTGAGCAGTTCCCGCATGCGCCGGCGCTCCTTCTTGATCTGTTCATCGTCTTCACTGGGCTGCTTGGGAGATTGTCCGTGCTGGCTGAGGCCCCAGAAGATGTCCATCGGGTTCAATCGGGGAGCAGGCGCCGGGCCGGGGACAAGCAGCTCGACAAGGCGGTCCTCAACTAGAGCCTTGGCCCGATCCTCCACTTCCGTCATCTTCTTTTCCTTCACCATGCGGACAGCCGCATCCACCAGTTCCCGGACGATCGATTCCACATCGCGGCCCACATAGCCCACCTCGGTGAACTTGGTGGCTTCCACTTTAACGAAAGGAGCTCCCGCCAGGCGGGCCAGCCGGCGGGCGATCTCGGTCTTGCCTACGCCCGTGGGGCCGATCATCAAGATGTTCTTGGGCAGGATGTCCTCCCGGAACTCTGGAGCAAGTTGCCTGCGGCGGTAGCGGTTGCGCAGGGCAATCGCAACAGCCCGTTTAGCTTCTTCCTGCCCGATGATATAGCGATCGAGTTCAGCAACGATTTCTTGCGGTGTGAGATCCATGTTCACACCCCTTTCTCAAGCTTTTGCAGCTAGTTCCACAACGGAGATGTTCTTGTTGGTGAAAACGCAGATGTCGGCGGCGATACGCATCGCTTCCACAGCTATTTCCCTGGCGGAAAGGCTGGTGTGCTTGAGCAGAGCCAAGCCGGCGGCCATGGCGTAGGGGCCTCCGGAACCGATCGCGATCACCCCGTCATCCGGTTCGATGATATCACCGGTGCCGGCAATCAGCAGGGTTAGCTCGCGATCCGCCACCAGGAGCTGGGCTTCTAGGCGGCGCAGATAGCGATCGGACCGCCACTCCTTTCCCATCTCCACAGCCGCGCGCAGCAGCTGGTTGGAGTGGTCTTTCAGCTTTTGCTCCAGCTTCTCAAACAAAGTGAGGGCATCCGCGGCCGCACCGGCAAACCCGGCGAGAATCTCCCCGCCGCACAGCGTGCGGACCTTGGTGGAGCCGTGCTTGATCGCCGTCCTGTCACCCAGGGTAACTTGGCCGTCGCCGGCGAGAACCACCTGGTCTTCCCTGCGTACGGCGATGATCGTCGTGGAGCGTATTTTCATCCTTTTTCCTCCCAACGAGCTGACCGAGCTAGGCCCGGGGATGGGCTCGGTTGTAGACTGATTTCAGGTGACTGCGCGTCACTCTGGTGTAGATCTGAGTTGTAGAGAGACTGGAATGTCCTAGGAGCTCCTGGATGGAACGGAGATCGGCACCGTTATCCAGGAGGTGAGTGGCGAAGGTGTGGCGGAAAGTGTGCGGTGTGATCTTCTTGTGCACCTCAAGCAGGCGGCAGCACTCGTCTAGTATATACTGTACGCCACGGGGTGTAAGCCTTTCACCCTCGGCGTTCAAAAAGAGCGCTCTGCTGTCCTTCCCCTGCAGCAAAAGCGGCCGGTAGTGCTGACAGTAATCGGCCAGAGCAGCCAAGGCACATTCACCGAGCGGCACGATGCGCTCCTTTCGCCCCTTGCCGAAAACCCGCAGATAGGCTTGGGCCGTATCGACATCTTCTAGATCAAGGCCAACGAGTTCTGCCAGCCTGATCCCGGTGGCGTAAAGGATCTCGAAAATCGCCCTGTTGCGGGCGCACAGGGCAGGGCTGTTCCCGGGCATCTTTCCCTCAAGAAAGGATCTGATCTCGCCCATGGTCATGGTTTCGGGAACCATCTTCGGCTGCTTGGGAGTCCCAACGGGCAGGGCGAAGTCCCTTTCCACCAGGCCTTTTGAATAGAGGAACCTGCTGAACCCCCTGATGCTTGCTAAGCGCCGAGCCATACTGGAACGGGCATACCCCGAACGGGCGAGGAAGGCTAAATAGTCCCGCACCAGGTGCTTGTCCACCTCCTGCAGCGTCTTGGGCCTGTCCAGAAGCTCCAGCTGTTCCCAGACAAAGCCGAGAAAGTGCCTGAGGTCGCGTTCATAGGCATCAATGGTGGCCGGGGACAGGTTGCGCTGCACTCGGAGACTGTCTAGATAGTCTTTCAGTTCCTCCACGGCTATCCCTCCTGGGTCCGCCAAAACTCCTCCAAAATGCTCAAGGATCGTGCCGTGTAAGCCAGCTTGCGCTCCTCCTTGCTCCGCACAGGCGGCTCGAGAGGCGGCAGGATGCCGAAATTGGCGTTCATCGGCTGGAAGTGCTTGGGATCAGCAGTGGCGATGTAGTGTGCGAGGCTGCCCAGGATCGTTTCCCGCGGCAGGACAAGAGGTTTGGAGCCACGAGCAAGCCTTGCGGCGTTCAACCCCGCCAGCAGCCCGGATGCTGTGCTTTCTACATACCCTTCCACTCCCGTGATCTGGCCGGCCAAAAAGAGCCGCTGTTCCGTCCGGAACTGGAAGCTGGCGTCAAGTACCTTAGGAGAGTTGACGAAGGTGTTGCGGTGCATAACCCCGTAGCGCACAAACTCCGCATCCTGCAGGGCCGGAATCATCCGGAACACCCTCTTCTGTTCTCCCCACTTCAGGCGGGTCTGACAGCCAACTAAGTTGAACAGGGTGGTTTCCGTGTTTTCCCGCCGCAGCTGTAGCACAGCGTAGGGGCGGCGCCCTTGCTCATCGGCAAGGCCTACGGGCCGGAAGGGCCCGTAACGCAGGGCATCTTCCCCTCTCCGCGCGATAACTTCAATGGGCAGGCATCCTTCAAAAACGGGCATACCCCCGTCGTCCACCTCATGCTCATGCAGGGGAGCAAGTTCTGCCCCCACGAGTGCACGCCAAAAAGCCAGGTACTCCTCCTTGTCCATGGGACAGTTGAAGTAATCTGGGCTGCCCTTGCCGTAGCGCGCTCCCCAAAAGCCGAGGTCAAAGCGCACGGTTTCACCGAGGACAATCGGGGCGGCAGCATCATAGAAATGCAGATTCTCTGCCTTGGTCAGTTCCTGGAGGCTCTCACTCAAGGCCGGGCTTGTGAGGGGACCACTGGCGATCACCGCTATCCCCTCAGGAATGGTCGGGCACTCTTCCCTGATAATCTCCACCAGGGGATGCTCTTCCAGGCGGCGGGTTACCTCCTTGGCGAAAAGCTCCCGGTCCACCGCCAAGGCGCTGCCCGCGGGCACGCTGGTCTGAAGCGCACACTCCATGATCAGCGAACCCATGAGCTGAAGCTCACGCTTCAGCAGGCCGCCAGCAGTATTTCCCAGAGCCGAACCAAGGGAGTTTGAACAGACAAGCTCGGCCAGATCAGCGGTGTGATGGGCTGGAGTCATGACCTGAGGGCGCATCTCGTAGAGGCGCACCTTTATGCCCCGCTGGGCTATCTGCCAGGCAGCTTCACTCCCAGCCAAGCCGCCACCGATCACAGTCACATGCGCCACTAGCCTTCACCTCCGGGGCACTGCTTGTTCACGCAGACTGGTTCGCTCCCCTTTCGACGGACAGCAAGGTTGTGGCCGCAGTAAGGACAGGCTTCGGCCACCGGCAGCTGCCACGAAGTGAAGGAACAATCGGGATAATTGCTGCACCCGTAGAAAAAGCGTCCGCTGCGGGAACGCCTGCGCACAAGGCGGCCGTCGGGCCGGTTCTCCTTTTTGCAGAGGGCGCACTCCACACCGATCTCGTCCAGGATGGGCTTGGTGTTCTTGCACTCGGGATAGCCCGGACAGGCGAGAAACCTGCCGAAGCGGCCGGTCTTGTACACCATGTTACGTCCACATTTGTCACAGATCACGTCGCTGACTTCATCCTGGACCTCGACGCGTTCAAGCTGAGAGTAGGCCTTCTCCAAATCCTCAGCAAAGGGGCTGTAAAACTCGCCGACCACGCTCTGCCAGCGCAGAGCTCCTTCCTCAATCTGATCCAGCTGTGTTTCCATGGAAGCGGTGAAGCCCACATCCAGCAGCTTGGGAAAGCTCTCTGAAAGAAGATCCACAACAATAATCCCCAGCTCAGTGGGGCGAAAGCGCTTCTCTTCCAGGATGACGTAACCTCGCTCCAAGATCGTGTCGATGATGGGAGCGTAGGTGCTGGGGCGTCCGATCCCTTCCTCTTCGAGAGTCTTCACCAGGGTGGCCTCGCTGTAGCGCGGCGGAGGTTGTGTGAAGTGCTGCTCCAGATCGAGCTCGTTCAGTTCGAGAGGTTGGGATGGCTGCAGCGGAGGCAGCAGGCGGTCTCCCAACTCGCTTTCGAGCCCGTTGTCGTCGCTGCCCTCAACGTAAATCTTCAGGAACCCCGGGAACTTAAGCTGGCTGCCTGTTGCTCTGAACAGGTAGTCTTTTGCTTGGATGTCAGCGCTGGTGGCATCAAAGGTCGCAGCGCTCATCTGGCTGGCCACAAAGCGTTCCCAGATCAGCTTGTAGAGCCGGAACTGGTCTCGGGATAGATAGGGTTTGACCTGCTCCGGAGTGAGGAGAACCGAGGTCGGGCGGATGGCTTCGTGGGCCTGCTGCGCCCCTTTCTTGGCAGCATACTGCCGCGGTTCTTTCGGCAGGTAGGCGCTGCCGTGGGCCTCGCTGATGTACGTCCTCACTTCGGCAATGGCTTCTGGAGAGACACGCGTCGCGTCGGTACGCATGTAGGTTATGAGGCCGTGGGTGCCCAACGGGCCAAGGGACAGGCCTTCATAGAGCTGCTGAGCGACGCGCATCGTTTTTTTGGCGGAAAAGCCAAGCTTACGGGCGGCTTCCTGCTGCAAGGTGCTCGTGGTGAAGGGAGCGGCGGGGTTGCGCCGGCGCGTCGTCTTCTTGACGCTGGCCACCACCCAATCCGCGTCGGTTAAGTCCTGCTTCACCTGCTGAGCTGCTTCCGCATTTGGCAGATCAATCTTTGCACCTGCTTTACTCAGCAGCTTAGCCTCAAACTGCTGTCCTTCGGCGGTCTCCAGGAGCGCCGTGGCCGTCCAGTACTCCTCTGCCGTGAATGCCTCGATCTCCCGCTCCCGATCCACGATCAGCTTCACTGCCACCGACTGAACCCGGCCGGCGCTCAACCCGGGCTTGACCTTAGCCCAAAGCAAAGGGGAGAGTTTGTAGCCAACGATGCGGTCGAGGACACGGCGGGCCTGCTGGGCATCGACAAGAGACTGGGAAATGGGCCGGGGCGCCTTGACGGACTGCTGCACCTGGGTCTTGGTGATCTCGTGGAAATCTATGCGGCACTTCTCATCCTTAATGTGAAGCGCTTCGGCTAGATGCCAGGCAATGGCCTCACCTTCGCGGTCGGGGTCCGTCGCCAGCAGAACACGGTCAGCCTTTTTGGCCGCTTCCCGCAGTTCCTGCAGCACGGGCCCCTTGCCCCGGATAGTGATATAGCTTGGTTCGAAACCGTGCTCGAGATCAACGCCCAGCTTGCTGCGGGGCAAGTCCCGGATATGGCCCAGCGACGCTTTGACCGTGTATTTCTTTCCCAAAAAGCCCTTGATAGTTTGGGCCTTGGCTGGTGATTCGACAATGATCAGCGTAGTCAACAAGCCACCTCCGTGATGTTCTCCTGCTCACTGTATGTGTTCGGCGTCATAAAACGCCAGCATGCTCTGGCGCTGAGGATCGTCCACAAGGCTTTCCAGCAGCACCCTGATATCCTCAACATCGGCAAATCCCTGAGTCTGCGCGAAAAGCAGCGCCAAGGCCTGCTCTAACTCCTCCGCGGTAACCAGGTCTCTGTGCAGGGCGGCCATAACAAAGTGCTTGGCCTCCTCAGATAGGTAAATCTGCTCCCACTGACTGAACACCCGGCCCTTGCCGTTGTCCAAGCCGCTCAAGGCCAGCACAGAAAGCTGGAGCTCTTGGGCCAGCCTGCCGAGGAGTTCGGGGAGATCCAGACTGAGATCCTCATCGTCTGCTGCAGATTGCAGCACCCGGTCAGGGCGCCGCGGTCTATGTTTACTCAAGATCATCGCTCATTTCCGGTGTGGAATTACCCTCATTATAGTAGCTCTAGGAATATTATGCAAGCAGGCTTTAGGTACAGCCCAGCCTTTCGGAATGCTCGACCTGAAGCCTGGAAAGCCGGATCAGCACTTCTTGAACAGGCATTTTGAGGATGGCTGCGATCTCGCTCGCGCTCCGCCCTGCAGCATGCAGATGCTCAATATCGGGCGAGAACGGCGTTCGCGGCGCAGATTCTTCGCCGAAGAGTTCAACAGGGTCGGTGACCAGCTGGGCTCCCTGTTTGATCAACCGGTGGCAGCCTTCTCGGAGAGGGTCGCTGATCTCTCCCGGGATTGCCCAGACGTCCAGACCCAGTTCCAAAGCCCAGTCGGCAGTGCGGAGAGCACCCGAATTGACGCCGGCCTGAACCACGAGGACTCCTCTTGATAGGCCTGCGATGATCCGGTTGCGCCTGGGGAAGTTCCCGGGAACGGTTGGGCAGCGGCTCGAAAACTCGCTCACAACTGCCCCCTGCTCAGCGATGCGCTCTGCCAGGCCGCGGTGTTCCGCTGGATAGACTGTTCTCAAGTTTGAGCCCAGCACCGCCACGGTGCTGCCGCCCATCTCCAGGGCTTTGTGGTGCGCGGCGAAGTCTATGCCACGAGCCAGACCTGATACGACCGCTTGTCCCCGGCGGACGATCTCAGCGGTGAAGTGCTGAGCTTGCGCCAAGCCGCTTCTGGAAGGGCGACGCGTGCCTACAACGGCGACGCCCGGTTCCGCAGGAAGGGTTCCCCTGACGTACAGGACAGGCGGTGGCACCGCCAGCCGCCGCAGGCAGACAGGGTATTCGTCATCGTAGATGGCGACGATCCGGGCACCGAGGCCCGCGGCCCACTCCTCTTCCGCGAGGGGCGAAATGCTCGTCCGCGCAGCACAGAACTGGGCTGCTGTCTGGGGGCCGATCCCCCTAACCGCTGCCAGGGCTGAACAGGAGGCATGCCAGGCCGCGGCCAGGCTGCCAAAATGCTCCGCGAGCGCCATCAGCCTTCTGCCCCCTATGCCGGGCACCATGTTGAAGGCGATGAGATACTGGCGGGGAGTCCAGTCCACTTACTTCCCCCCTTGTCACTCATCTTCTTTTAGGGGATGTTCCACCAGGCTGTCTAGGATAGCCTGAAGTTCTTCCTCCCACTTCAGCTGGTAGATCCGCAGATCCAACCCGCTCACCACTGCGCCGCCCAGGCAGTTCGTGCAGACGATCCCGTACATCTCTCCTTTTTTGGCCTTCACAGTGTGCGGGGTATCCACCTGGCAGACCGGACAGCGGAATATCCGCGTCGCGCCTACGTCAAACTGCAAGTTAGCCCTCCTCACATTTTGCTCCCTAGTAGCATGCCGAGGATGGGCGCCTTCTATGATCGGGAGGATCTGCCGTACTTATGTCAAATATACCAATATTCTGACTATAATGTCAAGGGGGGCTTCCATGATCGTAGTTTTCAGTGGAGTAGTGGCCGGCATCGAAGGCTTCCTGATCGAGGTTGAGGTGGATGTCCGTCCCGGCCTGCCGAGCTTTGAAATCGTTGGTCTGCCCAGCAAAACGGTGCGGGAAAGCCGGGAGCGGGTGCGTTCCGCCCTGCGCAACTCGGGGTTCAAGTTCCCGGCCCAAAAGGTGATCGTCAACTTGGCTCCAGCTCACCTTCCCAAAGACGGAGCGGCTTTTGACCTGCCGATTGCCCTCGGGATCCTTGCTCACTTAGGCCATCTCAGCCTTAAAGCCCTGCGGCAGCGCATATTCGCGGGTGAACTCTCTCTGAGCGGCACACTCAAGCGCATCGACGGAGTGCTCAGCCTGGCTGATCTGGCGGATGAACGGGGCTTTCAGTTGATCCTGCCGCAGGTGAACGCCCGGGAGGCGGCCTTATCGGGGCGGAAGAACCTGTTAATAACCCCTTCCCTGTCCCATCTGGTACATTTCTTGGCAGGAAAAACGCCGGCGCCCCAGGTGCCGGCCTGTCCACTGCCCCGGCCGAAGCCAAGCGCCTGCGGTCCAGTGATAAAAGGTCAGGCCCACGCAAAGCGGGCGCTTGAGATTGCTGCTCACGGACGCCACCACATCCTGCTGGTTGGGCCGCCGGGTGTGGGCAAAACCCTCCTTGCCACCCAAGCTCGCCGGCTGCTTCCGCCGCTGAAACGAGAAGAAATGCTGATGCTGGCCAAGATCTACGAAGCGGCGGGACTGCTCACAGCAGACTCACCGCCGCCAGTGGAACGACCCCTGCGCGCTCCCCACCACAGCGTCTCTCAAGCAGGGTTGATCGGTTCAAAAAACGGCAGGCCCGGCGAAATCACCCTGGCCCATCTGGGCATCCTGCTGCTCGACGAATTCCCCGAGTTTGCCCTCAACACTCTCCAGGCTCTGCGGGAACCGCTCGATAACAAGGTTGTGCATCTTGCTCGGGCCGAACTGAGCCTGACCTATCCCGCGGACTTCTGGCTCATCGCCACTGCCAATCCCTGTCCCTGCGGCTACTTCGGCAGTTCCACCCGCCTGTGCACCTGTTCGAGCAGGGATCTGGGCAGGTACCGAAGGAAACTGCGGGGCCCCCTGCTCGATCGCATCGAGCTGTTCTGCTGCCTAGCGCCCCTCTCCGCAGAAGAACTGCAGGACAGGCCCCAGCCGTGGCCGACAGGCAGCGTTCAGGGACGCGAGCGCAGCAGATCGGTTCCTCGTGCACCAGGCAGAGCAGGGCTCCGCTTCCTCCAGCAGGCCCAAAAACGCCTCGGCCTTTCTGCTCGCGGCTTTGACAGCACGCTGCGTATCGCCTCCACCATCGCTGAACTTGATGGTGCTGACGAAGTGGACGAGCCCCATGTGGCCGAGGCACTGCAGTACCGCTGGGAAGCGCATTACCATCTCTTTGCCTGACTCAGACATCCCAGGCCAGGTCTTCTTTGGCCACCTTGAGGACAACGGAAGTTCCGGTATTGCTGATGCCTGGAATCTCGCTCAACTTATCGACCAAAAAGGTCAGCAGCTCATCGTTGCTCGACACCACAACTTCAACAACAAGGTCGTAGTTGCCGGTGGAAAGAGCGGCGTAGCGCACCTCCTTGAGCGAACTGACTTCCTTGGCGATCGCTTCGATTTTGCCCCGTTCTACCTTAAGGCCTACGATGGCAACAGTCTGCAGTCCCACCTTAAAAGGGTCGGCTATGCCCACGATCTTGAGAAGGCCTTCGCTGCGCAGCTTGGCCACGCGCCGCCGCACGGTTCCTTCAGCCAGTCCCAACTGATTGGCGATGGTAAGGAAGGGCATTCTGCCGTCCTGCTGAAGCAGGCGGATAATCTCCCGATCGAACTCATCTAGGACATACCCGTTCATCCGTGCGATGCCTCCGTTTCTACGTAATCCTTAAACGGCGCCCACTCATGGATCTGCTTGTGGATCTGCAGCACTATGGAAGTCTCGGTGCTGATTATCCCTTCGATTTGAGAGAGCTTGTCGTTGAGCAGCTGGACGAGCTGCGTGCGGTTGGGCAGCACCACCATGGCTACTAGGTCATATCCGCCCGTGGTCACCACGAGGTAACGGACCTCTTCAAGCTCGGTCAGGGCAGCTATGACGCCATCGAGATGCAGGCGGTCCACCTTGAACCAGATAAAGGCCACCGTGTCGAGCCCCATCTTCAGAGGATCGGTCACTCCCATGGTCCGAAGCACACCGGCGTCCTCCAGGCGCTTGACCCGCTTGCGGATAGTGCCTTCTGATACGCCCAGGTGGGAAGCCAAGGTGACAAAGGTCATCCGGCCGTCTTCCTGCAGGTAAGCCAGTATCTTTTTATCCAGGTCATCAAGAGTAAACGGCTGCATTGTCCTCACCCTTTCTGTCCTTACTTATTCCATCATTTCGTATCCCATTTTCTACGAAAAGGCGCCTTTTCCTTGTGTACTTGAAATTATCATCACACAAAAAAGAGACCCCGGTCGAGCGAGTCTCTCTGTACATCCAGAAACGACCGGGGAATCAGCGCCTGCGGATTAGGTTGCGCAAGAACCAGGAAACGTTGTCCCAAAGGACCTTAAACAGGTTTCCCCTCGCCACGTCCTCGCCAGCGAGCAGCGGCACCTGTTTGACCAGCTGCTCCTGGAGGTAGATGCTCAGCACCCCGACTTCAGTGCCTTTCTGCACCGGTGCCTCCAGATCCTTGGTCTGGATGGCGACGCTCATGGTCGCTCCCACTCCTTTGGGTACACTGATCACTGGTTCCTCTACCATCAGGCCGACCTGAGACTGTTTGCCCTTGAACACACGAGCGGTCTTGCCTTCGAGTAGAGGGGCCAGATTGACCAGATCGTAACCGCGATAGCCGTAGTTAAGCAGCGCAGCTGCTTCCTGTTCCCGCTTCGTTTCGCTGTCGGAACCCAGGATCACAGCGATCAAACGCCTGTTGTTCTGCACCGCAGTAGCCACCAGGTTGTAACCGGCAGCCTCGAGCTGACCGGTCTTTAGGCCATCGGCCCCCTCATAGCTGCGCAGCAGACCGTTGCGGTTGTACTGGACAATCGGGGTCTTGGCCGACCGCGGCTGGTAAGAAAAGGATACCTGTTGGTGAAAACGGATTGCCTCCGGGTGATCAATCAGATAGGCGCGCGCCAACCGAGCCACCGCTTCCGCAGTAACCGAGTTCTGGTCAGACAGCCCGTGCACATCAACAAAGCGCATGGGCAATCCCAAAGCCTCTGCCTTGGCGTTCATCAGCTGCACATAGGCCGCTTCGCTCCCGGCGATTCCCTCCGCCAAGGCGACACAAGCGTCGTTGCCCGAAACGACCGCGATTCCTGTGAGCAGCTGTTCGACAGTGACGACCTCGTTTGGTTCCAGGAACATCCGCGAGCCGATCATGCTCCAGGCTTTCTCGCTGACCACCACAGTGTCGCTCAGGCTCACCCGGCCCGCCTTAACCTGATCGAGGGCCACGTACATAGTCATGATCTTCACCAGACTCGCGGGAACGTGGGCCTTTTGCCCGTCCTTGGAATACAGGATCTGTCCGGACTGGAAGTCAAGGAGCACAGCGGCTTGAGCGCTGATCTCTGGAGCGGACGCCTGCTGAGCAAGGGCTGCTGCCGGTAGGATAAGCGAAAGAACAAGGCAGGAGATAAGTGCTTTATACCAGGATCTCATTGAAAAGCTCCCTTCACCCAATGGAATCTGTAACCCGTTCCCTCTGGACTGATGCCAACGACGTCAAAACGCACCGCTTCCACTTCATGGGGACAGATCTGAAGGTACGCCTTCGCCGCCAGCTTGATCTTGCGGGTTTTCGCCGGCGTCACCTGCTCCACGCTGCTGCCAAAGCGGTCAGAACTGCGGTACTTAACTTCCACAAACACTAGTGTTGCCCCATCGAGCATGATCAAGTCGATCTCTCCGAAACGCCGGGCGAAGTTGGCTGCCACAAAACGAAGCCCCTGCGTGAGCAGGAATTCGCGGGCCATGGCTTCCCAGTGCCTTCCCCTGGTCACAGGCCAGCACACCTAAAGGACCTGCGGTGCAGCGGGCAGAGTCCTGCTTGTTGGATGGCAGCCCGGTGTTCGCGCGTGGGATAGCCCTTGTTCTTCCCGAAGTTGTACGCTGGATAGAGCTCGTGGAAACGGTCCATGATGCGGTCCCGCTCCACTTTGGCCACAATGCTGGCCGCAGCGATCGACAGGCACAGCTGATCTCCCTTGACGACAGCTCTCTGGGGGACGGAAAGGCCCGGGATAGGCAGAGATCCGTCCACCAGACAGAAGTCTGGCTCAACAGGAAGCGCCTCGATGGCGCGGCGCATGGCCAAGAAGGTGGCCTGGAGGATGTTCAGCTCATCAATCTCGGCCGGGCTGGCCTGTCCGACCCCCACCAAGCAGGTCCTCAATATTTCTTCGTAGGCTAGCTCTCGTTTTCTAGGGGACAGAGCCTTCGAGTCGCGTATCTCTGACCCAAACCTAGCTGGTAAAATCTGCACTGCGGCCGCCACAACCGGGCCCGCCAGGGGGCCTCGCCCAGCTTCGTCGATACCCACGATCCTCTGAAACCCCTGTCCTCTCAGGTGTTCTTCGATTCGCTGCATCCCTGCACCTCACTTGGACTTAGGTCAAGGGTGACCGCGCCCAGCTTCCCAGTGCGGAAGTCTTTCAGCACAAGAGCCGCCGCCTGGTTCAGGTCCACTTTTCCGCCTGAAAACAGACACCCCCGGCGCCGGCCGATCTCCTCCAGGGCGTTCCCCAGGCCTAAGCGGCCGTAGCGTTCCGAGAGTCTCTGAGGATAATACTCGCTGAGCCACTCCAGGAGCCAGCTGGCCAGCCCGGTTTGATCGAGCACCTCGTCGCGGATAGAACCCACCGCTGCCAGGCGCTTGGCTACCTCTTGGTCCTCAAACTTGGGCCAGAGGATCCCCGGGCTGTCCAAGAGCAGCATGCCCTCGCCCGAGAGCCACTGCTTGCCTCTGGTTATCCCCGGCCGCGCCCCGACCTGTGCTGCCCGCCGTCGGGTCAGAGCGTTGATCAGCGCAGATTTCCCCACATTGGGAATCCCTACCACCATCAACCGCGGCAAGCGTTTGGTTCCGGCAAAGGTACGGGCCACCAAGCTGCGAAGCCTGCTTACGCCCTGGCCCTGCAGCAGGTTCACGCCGACCGCTTTCTCACCTTGAGACCGCCAGTAACCAAGCCACTCTTCGGTCTTCGCCGGGTCGGCCAGATCGACCTTGCTCAGGACGATGAGGCGCGGCTTAGCCGTCAGATCCTGCAGGTTTGGGTTGCGGCTGCTCTGGGGAACCCTGGCGTCTACCACTTCCAAAACGCCATCCACCAACTTCAGCGCTTCTTCGATCATGCGCTTGGCCTTGGTCATGTGCCCCGGGTACCACTGAATGGTCATTACTTGGTGCCGATCCTTTCCAGTGCCGGCGGTCTGCTGATCCAGCTGATCTGGTTCAGCGGCCAGTAGACGAACATAGCCCGGCCAACCAGGTACCTGCGGGGCACAAACCCCACATCAGGGTAACGGCTGTCATCGCTGTTCCGCCGGTTGTCACCCAAGACGAAGTAATGGCCCTCGGGTACGAGAACAGGCCCAAATGTGGGGGCGCTGTACGTTCCATAGGTGGGCCCGTTGATGTAGTTCTCTTCGATGCGCTGGCCGTTGATGTGCAGATAGCCGTTCTTGATGGTGATCTCATCGCCCGGCAGGCCGATGATGCGTTTGATGAACTTGCGGCGGGGATCACCGGGGTAGCGGAACACGACCACATCACCCCGATTGGGCTCAGTGAAGCGGTAGCTCACCTTCTCCACCATAAGGCGCTGACCATCGTGGAAGGATGGCTCCATGGAACTGCCTTCTACCAGAAAGGACTGGGCGATGAAGACGATGATGACGGCTGCCAGCACAACTGAGATCAGCAGTGCTTCCGCATATTCCCGTATCTGTGATTTCGCCATGTCCGTGCCTCCCACCTTCCCTGTCGGCAGATTAGAAAAGAGGAGTGTCATCCCCACTCCCCTTGGGATAGGTTCCCTCAACTAGCGGCGGAGCTCCTTGATGCGAGCCGCCTTTCCGGAACGCTCTCTCAGATAATACAGACGTGCCCGGCGTACTCGGCCGTGGCGAACCACTTCGATCTTCTCAATACGAGGCGAATGGAGCGGGAATGTCCTTTCCACACCAACACCTTGGGAGACCTTGCGCACAGTGAAAGTCTCGCTCAGGCCCCCGCCTCGCTTCCTGATCACAACACCCTCAAAAACCTGGATCCTTTCGTTGTTGCCCTCAACCACCTTAACGTGTACCCGCACGGTGTCACCAGGGCCGAACTCAGGATGATCGGTTCTCATCTGCTCTTGCTCAATCGTCTTGATAAGGTCCACTGCCATTTACCCTCCCTTCGCAGGAATGTTCCTCTATCAATTCTGTTATGATTTTGCTTTCCTCTGCGGACAGCGCTCTCGTCTGCAGCAGATCTGGACGCCGCAGCAGAGTGCGCCGCAGTGATTCTTTCAAGCGAAAGCGGCGGATCTGTTCGTGGTGTCCGCTGAGCAACACTTCAGGCACTTGAAGGTTCCGGAAACTGGCCGGCCGCGTATACTGCGGGTAGTCCAGCAGTCCGCCCTGGAACGACTCGTCCTGAAGCGAGCTCTCGGTTCCCAACACCCCAGGCAGAAGCCTGGCCACCGCATCGATCACCACCATGGCTGGCAGCTCTCCGCCGGTCAGGACATAGTCCCCGATCGACAGTTCCCAGTCCACCCAGTGCTGGCGCACGCGCTCATCGATCTCCTCGTAGTGCCCGGCGACCAAGATCAGGCGGGGCAGCTGAGCAAGCTCGGCGGCGATTTCCTGGCTGAACAACCGTCCCTGCGGGGTCAGATAGACAACGGGGGCATCACTGTCGCCCCGCACCGCTTCGATGGCCCTGACCAGAACATCCGGCCTCAGAACCATGCCGGCTCCACCACCATAGGGAGTGTCGTCGACTGTTCGGTGCTTATCTAGGGCGTAATCCCGGATGTTCCAGATCTCCACTGAGAGCAGCCCCCGCTCTCTGGCTTTCCCGATGATGCTGGCGCCCAAAGGCCCAGTGAACATCTCCGGGAACAAGGTGAGGACGTCAAAGCGCACGAACTCACCCCCCAACTCAGTCGAGCAGGCCGTCCAAAAGATGGACGATCAAGACGCCTTCCTCAGGACGGATGTCCTTCACCACGTCAGGGATAACAGGAATCAAGATCTCTTTCTGCCTGCTCACTCCCGGGTAGGTCTTGACAACATAGACATCATTGGCGCCGGTCTGCAGGACCTCGGTCACCAGCCCAAGTCGCTGCCCGGTCACCGTCTGGCACTCCAGGCCGATGATCTGGAAGATGTAGTAGCGGCCTGGCGGCAGCGGCATCAGTTCATCAACGCTGACTTTGATCAGCATGCCGCGCAGCTTCTCAGCCTCATCGATGCTGTCCACGTGGCTCAGCTTGAGGAGCAACCCGTCCTTGTGCTCACGGCATGACTCCAAGGGAAAGAGGCCAACGGGCTCTTCAGCGTCCTTTTTGAAGAGGCGCACTGCCTCCATCTGCTGGAAGCGTTCTGGAAAATCCGTATGGGGAATGATCTTGATCTCGCCCCGGTTGCCCCAGGGGCAGATCACTTCCCCCACGACGATCCAGTTAGGCTTCTCTTTCTTCGATTTCCACATGGACCTGAACCCCTGACTTGATGGCGGAAGCCTTTACAACAGTGCGGATCGCATTGGCGATACGCCCGCCTTTGCCGATCAGCCGTCCCATATCGTCAGGTGCCACATACAGGGTGTAGACCAGTTCACGCCCTCTTTCTTGGACGTCAACCGTTACCTCTTCCGGATGGCTGGCCAGAGACTTGCCTATGAATTCAACTAAGTTCTTCACACTGACCTCCTACCCTTCCTTACGGGACGCGGCAAACTTATCCATGACTCCCGCGCGCTGCAAGAGCGACTTTGCGGTATCGGATGGTCGGGCGCCCTTTTTCAGCCAATCTAGGGCTTTTTCTTCGTCAATCTCGATCTCTGCAGGATCAGCGATCGGATTGTAGTAGCCTATGCTCTCGATGAAAGCTCCATCCCGAGCGGCCCGCGCATCAGCCACCACCAAACGGTAGAACGGCCTCTTCTTTGCGCCCATCCTCTTCAGACGAATTCTCACTGCCATGTACATCACCTCCCACCTAGGATGCTGCATCTATCTATTGGAACAGGGAGAAAAGCCCCCTTTTTTTGCGCCCTTTGCCTGAACCCGAGAACTGCTTGAGCATCTGCCTGGTCTGGCTGAACTGCTTCAGCAGGCGGTTGACATCCTGCACCTTCGTGCCAGAACCCTGGGCAATCCTGCGGCGCCGGGAACCATCGATGATCTCCGGTTTGCGCCGCTCTTCCGGGGTCATGGACTTGATGATCGCCTCAATCTTCTTCAAGTGCGTCTCATCGACTTCCAGACCTTGGAGCTGTTTGGCACCACCGAGGCCCGGTATCATGCCGATCAGCTGATCGATGGGCCCCATATCCTTCATCTGCCCGATCTGATCCAGGAAATCCTCGAGTGTGAACTCGGCCTCTTTCAGCTTTGCGGCCATCTGCTCAGCTTTTTCCTGATCAACAGCCTGGGCTGCTTTCTCGATCAGGGTGAGCAGATCGCCCATGCCCAGGATGCGTGAGGCCATGCGGTCGGGATGGAATGGTTCCAACCCGTCCATTTTCTCACTCACCCCGATGAACTTGATGGGCTTGCCGCTCACAGCTTTGACCGACAGGGCAGCTCCGCCCCGGGCATCGCCATCGAGCTTGGTCAGGACCACACCGCCCACATCCAAACGCTCATTAAATGTCTGGGCTACGTTGACCGCATCCTGTCCAGTCATGGCATCAACCACGAGGAGGATCTCCGCCGGATTGACCGCTGCCTTGATCTCCACCAGCTCCTGCATGAGCTCTTCATCCACATGCAGCCTGCCGGCGGTATCGAGGATCACCACATCGTTGGCGAACTTACGGGCGTGGCCCAAGGCCGCCTTGGCAATATCCACTGGGTTCTGCTCACCCATGGTGAACACGGGAATGCCCAGCTGTTCGCCTAATACCTGGAGCTGTTTGATGGCTGCCGGCCGGTAGATGTCACAGGCGGTGAGCAGCGGGCGGTGACCCTGGCTCTTGAGCAGCCTGGCGAGCTTGCCTGCCGTGGTGGTCTTACCAGAGCCCTGCAGGCCGACCATCATGATCACGCTTGGCGGCTGGCTGGAAAGGGTAAGCCTTGCCTGGCTGCCGCCCATGAGCTTGGTGAGTTCTTCGTTGACAATGCGGATCACCTGCTGAGCAGGGGTCAGACTGCTGAGCACCTCATGGCCCGTGGCCCTTTCCTTGACCTGCCCGATGAAATCGCGCACCACTTTGTAGTTGACGTCCGCTTCCAGGAGGGCCAATCTGATCTCCCGCAGAGCCTGGTCCACATCCTTTTCGCTCAGGCGGCCCTTGCCCCTAAGTTTGCGCAGGGTATCCTGCAGGCGGGACGATAAGTTCTGAAAAGCCATGCTGGTCTCTCCTAACTCGCTCCTCGCGCTTTTTGGATCTGCTCTTCGATGGCCCGCAGCTGGGGCAGATCTCCGCACTGGCTGCGCAGCTCGCCGACGAGCTGCCCAATTCGGTTATAGATGCCCTGGCGTTCTAGGTCCTTTTTGAGCAGGCCCAGCTTCCCCTCAAGCTCCTCCATGATTGAACCCGCACGCCGCAGCAGATCGTACACCGCCTGGCGCGAGACGTCCAGCTCTTCTGCGATCTCACCCAAGGACAGATCGTCATGGAAGTACATCTGAAAGACATCCTGCTGGCGTTCTGTCAAGAGCGGGCCATAAAAGTCAAACAGCAGACTCATGCGGAGCGTCTTTTCCATGGCCATCTCCTGTTAAGCATAATCACTTTACACTACATAAGTATAACCAGCGGGCCAGGTGTTGTCAAGCACAAACTCTTGACACTGACCAGTTGATGCTATGCCTCGCCGAAAAGGGCGGACACAAAGGCCCGGGCATCGAAGTCCTGCAGGTCTTCGTACTGCTCGCCTACACCCACCAGCTTCACAGCAAGATCGAGCTCGTGGGCGAGGGCGAGAACGATCCCACCCTTGGCCGTGCCGTCCAGTTTTGTGAGGGCGATGCCGGTGACAGGGACCGCATCCCGGAAGAACTTGCCCTGGGACAGGGCGTTCTGCCCGGTAGTGGCATCCACCACCAAAAGGATCTCATCCAGGTCGCGTCCCAGCTCCCGCTGGACTACGCGGTGGACCTTGGCCAGTTCCGACATGAGGTTGACCTTAGTCTGCAGGCGTCCGGCCGTATCGATGATCAGAACGTCACTTCCCCGTGCACGGGCAGCGTTGATTGCATCAAACGCCACCGCGGCCGGATCCGACCCCTCTTGATGGGCGATCAGCTCCACTCCCAGACGGTTCGCCCACACGCCAAGCTGTTCGATGGCACCTGCCCGGAATGTGTCTCCAGCAGCCAGGAGTACCTTGGCTTTCTCCTGTTTGAAGCGGTAGGCCAGCTTGGCGATGGTGGTCGTCTTCCCAGCGCCGTTTACCCCTACCATCATGATCACGTAGGGCTTCTCAGCGGGCATCTTGAGCGGGGCGGCGTTTTTCTCCAGCAGGGCCACCATTTCCTCTTTGAGTATGTGCCGCAGCTCTTCGGCGGCGGTTATCTTCTCTTCCCGCGCCCTTTCCCTGAGCTGGTCCACGAGCAGAAGAGCCGTATTCACTCCGCAGTCCGCCTCTATGAGCACTTCCTCCAGTTCAGTAAAGAGTTCTTCATCTACTTTGCGTCCGGTAGTGAGCTGCTCAACCCTTGAGACCAACTGCTGCTTGGTCTTCTCCAGGCCGCTCATCAACTTTTTGAAGAAGCCGCTCTCTTTAGCGGGCTCCTGCCGCTCGCTCTCCTGAACCGCCTCCTGCTGAGCGTTCTCCTGCTCGGAAGTGGATCTGCCTCCAAACATGCGCTTCCAAAACACTCGCTACTCCTCCTGTCTCAAAGCGACTGATATGATCTGGGATACCCCTTCGGCACCCATGGTGACGCCGTACAGGGTATCGGCCCTTTCCATAGTCCTTTCCCGGTGTGTGATCACCAAAAACTGCGTCTCTTGGGAAAACTCGTGCATCAGCTGGCTGAAGCGCTCCAGGTTGCTCTCATCAAGGGTCGCGTCGATTTCATCCAGCACCCAGAAGGGCACGGGCTTCACCCGCCTGATGGCAAACAGCAAGGCGATGGCCGTGAGGGCCCGCTCGCCCCCGGAAAGGAGCAGCAGGTTCTGCAGCTTTTTCCCAGGGGGGCGTGCCAGCACATCTATGCCCGTGGCCAGGATGGACTCTGGATCGGTCAGAACCAAATCGGCGCTTCCGCCTTGGAAAAGCCGGCTGAACAGCTCCTGAAACTCCACGCGCACCTGGGCAAAGGCTTCCCGGAGGCGGGTGCGGCAGAGTTTGTCCATTTCACTGATCACATCCAAGAGTCCAGCCCTGGCTTCGTTCAGGTCTGAGAGCTGTTTCTCCAGGAACGAACAGCGCTCGACCACCCGTTCATATTCCTCATGGGCCGTTGGGTTCACCAGCCCCAGTTCCCTGATCTGCCTGCGCAGTTCTTCGATGGCGTTCTTGAGCTCTGCTTCCTTCTGAGGCACCTGCCGGTTGACGATAGCTGTCAGGGACAGACCCCTCTCGGTCAGCGATTCACGCACATGTTCCTGTTCATCTGCGAGCTGACCCAGTTCAACTTCGAGTCTGTAAAGCGTCCGTTCTCTGCGCAGCTGTTCCTTCTGAACCTGGGCTAATTCTGCCCCCAAATCTGCCCTTTCTTTCTGCGCAGCCTGCAGTTCGCCTCGGCGCTGTTCCAGTTCGGCCTTCAGTTCAGCCAGCTGTACCTGCCGCTGGGCGTTTTCCTGCGCGGCGCGGGCAATGTATTCTTCATTCCGGCTGCGCTCCAGGCTGATCTGATCTAGCTCTGCCTGGGCCTGCTCCACTGCAAGCAGGGCTTCTCTGCGGCGCTGCTCCAGGTTGACCAGGTTGGTGCGCTTGCTTTCCATAAACCCTTTGAACTCGGCGGTGCGCACCTGCTTGGCCGTGCGTTCCTGGTTCAGCCGTTCCATGGATGCAGCCAGCTCAGCTAGGCGTGCTTCCTCCTGCTGAATGTGTTCCCTGAGGAGCTGTTCTTCCCTTTCCAGCTCAGCCACTTCCGCCGCGGCCAGTTCGAAATCGGATCCCAAGGTGCTCAGGGCCGCCTGGAACTGGGCAATCTGCGAGGTAAGGTTGCGGGAGCTGATCGTCAGCCGTTCCCGCTCCTGGAGCAGCTGGTTCCTGCTCTGGCCCACGCCCTGGAGGGCGAGCCTTGTCTCCAGTATTTCTCTTTGGAGCTGCGCTGCCCGCTGTTCCCATGCGGTAATTTCTTCTCTGGTTCTGCGCTGCTTCTCTGTCAAGCCGCGAAGTTCTCCGGCCAGAGCTTCTGCCTGCTCCGCCAGGCGGGTGAGTTCGCCGCGGCGGGCCAAAAGGCCGCTGCTGCGCGCGCTGAAACTCCCGCCCGTGATGGCGCCGCTTGGAAAGACCACAGAGCCGTCCTTTGTGACAATCCGGGCAAACTGCCGCAGACTGCGCTTGAGGCGGAGGGCCGTATCCAGATCTTCGGTGATCACAACCCGTCCCAAAAGGGAAGCCAGTGCCGGCCTGAACTTCTCCGAAAAACGCACCAAATCCATGGCCGGTCCCAATACCCCCGGCTGGTCAAACAGGGCCTTGCTGCTTGCTGGAAACTCACTTCCCTGGATGCTGTCGAGGGGCAGGATGGTTACCCGGCCGCCCTGTACCTTCTGCAGCCAGGCGATGATGGTCTTGGCCTCGGCTTCACCCGGGGTGATCAGGTTCTGCAGTCCCGATCCCAGGGCCACTTCCAGGGCCAGCTCCAAGCCAGGGGGCACCTCCAGCACATCGGCCACCGTGCCCAAAACCAGTTGAGAAAAACTTTCGTTCTGGAGGATGCGCCGCACTCCTGCCGCGTAGCCTTCCCGGTTTTCTTCCAGCTCCTGCAGGGTGCGCAGGCGCGCGTTGAGCCGCGCCCCCGCCGACTCGAGCTCCCGGCGCTGCTCTTCCTGTGCAGCCAGGGCTGCTCGGCCGGATGCGATCTTCTCCTGCAGCTCTCTCTCGCTGCTCTCCTGCCCGCGCAAGCCTTCGGTCAGCTGCCGTTCTCTTTCGGCAAGGCCCGCAAGCTCCTGCTCCATGGAAACCTGGCGTTCTCCTAAGGAGTCCAGTTCCTGGCGTGCCCTGGCCATCTGCTCCTCAAGATTCCGCCGACGGTCTTGAAAACTCCGCAGGAAGTTGCGCCTATCGGCAAGCTCCCGCATGAAATCGAAGAACTCGTCTTTGAGGCGGTTCACATCCTGCTGGGCAGACTTCTGGCGCTCCTGCAGATTCGCGGTTTCCTCCTCGGCACCCCGGGCAGCTTCCTCGTGGGCACGGAGCTGGGCACTAAGCTCCTCCAGTTCGGAACGGAGCTTGTCCTCTTCGCCTGCGAGAAACTGCGCCTCTTCACTCTTCGCACTGATCAGGGCAGTGAGCTGTTGACTGCGTGACTCCTGGTTTTTGATACGCTCACTGTGCAGCTCAATGCTGTGCAGGGTGTTATTGTAAGCTTCCGCAAGAGCGGTCAGCTCTCCCTGTCTCTTGTCAATATCTTGCTGAAGAGCGTCTTCCAGCGCCTCCTGCTCTGCCGCCCGGTCCTCCAGGCGTTCCAGGTCCAACCTTCCCTGCTCGAACTCCTGCTGAAGGCGCCTGTAGTCCTCCTCCACCTTGGCCAGGCGCTTGGCCAGAGCCTGCCAGTTGAGATGGAAATAGTCTAGTTCCGCTTCCCGCAGCTGTTCAGAAAGGGACAGATAACGGCGCGCCAATTTGGCCTGCTCTTCCAAGGGACCAAGCTGGCTCTCCAGCTCGTGAAGGACATCGGTTACCCTAAGCAGGTCTACGTTGGTTTCTTCCAGCTTGTGCAGGGCTTCTTCCTTGCGCTGCCTGTATTTGACGATCCCAGCCGTTTCTTCCAGCAGGATGCGCCGGTCTTCCGAGCGTACGCTGAGAACTTGATCGATCTGGCCCTGTCCAACCACGGCATAGCTTTCTCTACCTAAGCCCGTATCTGTAAAGAGCTCCTGAATGTCTTTTAGGCGACAGCTCTGCTTGTTGATGAAGAACTCGCTTTCCCCGGAGCGGTAGACGCGCCTGGTGATCGTCACTTCGCTGTACTCCAGGGGCAGGTAGCCGTCGGAGTTATCAAGGGTGAGGCGGACTTCAGCCATGCCCAAGGGCTTCTTGCCGTCGGAACCAGCGAAGATGATATCTTCCAGCCTGCTGCCCCGCAGGCTGCGGACGCTCTGTTCCCCCAGCACCCAGCGGAGGGCGTCGGAGATGTTGCTCTTTCCGCTTCCGTTCGGCCCCACAATGGCCGTGATCCCCGGGCCGAACTCCAGATTCACCGGCTGACCGAACGATTTGAACCCCTGCAACTCCAGGCGCTTCAGACGCATAGAACTCCTCCAAGACCAGTACTAACCCCTGCCCATTGTACCATACCTTGGAGGAAAAAAGAACCTGGTCCTAGCGGCCCATGGGGACATCGAGATACAGGTCTTCTCGGCGGCGGACATTGGTGGGCACCTGCGGGCTGAGCAGAGAACCGTGTTCGGCGAGCAGACGGCGCAGCTTGGTTCGCACCCTGGTTCGGGCGTTATCGATCACCTTCAGGCCCACTCCGATTTCCTCTTCGATTTCCCTGGCTGAGTAACCCTCCAGCAGACGGCTGATCACAGCGTACTCCAGGATCGAAAGGTGGTTGCGGAGTACTCTGCCGATGGCCTCATCGACGTACTTCTCTTCCAGCATCTTTTCGGGGTCAAATTGGTTGAACGGGGCCGGTACCAAGTCCATGATGATCCGGCTGTCGTCGGATCCCACTGGAGTCTGGAGCGAAGTGGCTTCATTGAGCAGGCGGTGTTTGTTTCCGGTTGACTGCTTGATCACGTTGTACACCCGCCGGATGATGCACAGATAGGCAAAGGAACTGAACTTGACATCGTACTCCTCCGGACGGTATTCATCAATGGCGCTGAGCAGGCCGATCAGCCCCTCCTGCATCAAGTCCTCAAAGTCGAGAAACGACGAGTAGTAGTTGCGGATGATGTACTTGACCATTGGTATGTACTTCCGCACCAGTGTCTCCCGAGCACCGCCGTCGCCAGCCCGCACCCGCTTTATCAGTTCCAGATCCACGGCCTGATTGCTTCCGTCCATAAAACCGACCTCCCCTTTGCAGTCCAGGCTGCCTAGTCCATGTATATGCATGGCTCTGGGGGAAATACCTCGAGACCCGGTGCCGCTTCTTGTTACATAACTTATGGATCATCTGGTCACTTTTCCGTGAATGATCCGCATTTTCGACCAGAGCTTAGGTAAAGGTTTTTAGATTTTGGGCACGGAATGTGTTGGTAAAAACGCGGGGAGAGGCGGTTGCCTTGCAGTACTCGAACTATCTGGCCCACATGGCAGCCTTGATCAAGCAGAATCCGAGCATCACTGTGCGCGAAATCGCTACCGAGCTCAAGTTTTCGGACAGCAAGTCCGTCTACTACTGGCTCGAAAAGGGCAACTTTCGCGGCATCAACGAGTTCAAGCGCCTCGTTCTCGGGGAGGAGGGTTCACAGCCCAATCCCTTCTATGTTGAGATCGGTGGGACAGCGCACTACCTTGTGTCAATACCGCTGTACAGCTGGAACCCAAAGCAAAAAAAGCCTGTGGGGGAATGGTTTTGCCTGCACAACCATCCGCAGCCACAGGGTCTTCTGGCCATCCGTGTGGGAACTCACCGGTACAGCCCCTGGTTTCAGGAAAATGATGTCTTGGTTGTTTCTGAGGAAAGCAGCTCCGAGGAGCCGCAGTGGATGCTTTTCCGGACCGAGCAGGGTTTTTTGCTCGGCAGACTGATCGATGGACATGTGATCGAGCCCAACACGCTGCAGCCCCATCCCGGCACGTTGAGCAGCGTGGGCACGATCCTCAGCCAGTACCGCCGCTTCGACTGAGACCGAGTCTGGTCAGGGCCTGCCTGGCCGCTTCCTGCTCGGCCTCTTTTTTTGTGGTCCCGCTCCCTCTGCCCAAAAACTCCCCATCAAAGTGAACATCCACCACAAAGCGCTTATCGTGATCGGGGCCCGTCTCCTGCACAAGAGTGTAGATGGGCAGCCTTTTCGCTGTCTGCTGGAAATACTCCTGCAGGGTCGATTTGGCATCAACCCGCGCCAGCTCGCCAGCATCCCAAGGGGGAAGCTGGCCGAGGATCACCCGCTCCGCTTGGGCGAAGCCGCCATCTAGGTAGACAGCGCCGTATACCGCCTCAAGCACATCGCAGAGCAGTGAATCCCGCTGCTGTGCCCCGCTGCGCTTCTCTCCTTCACCCACGTGCAGATAGCGATCGAGTTCCAGATGCCTGGCTATCTCCGCCAGGGTTGACTCGCGCACCAGCAGCGAGCGCACCTTCGCCAATTCTCCTTCGGGCATAGCTGGAAAGCGGCGGTAGAGGTACGTGCTTACGGTCAGCTGCAGCACCGCATCGCCCAGGAACTCGAGGCGCTCATTGTTGCGCTCGGGCTCATGTGCCACGGAGCGGTGGGTCAGGGCCAGCTCCAAAAGGAGCGGGTCTTGGAACTGGTAACCCAGCTTGTCCTGCACAGCTTGGATTATCTCCTTATCCATCGAGCAACCCACCTTCCGTAAACTAGGATCGTAAGGGTCCCAAAGTGGACTGACTTTGGGACCGCGGGCATTACAGCTGTTCAGATATATATATCACCGCATCGCGCACCGTTGAGATCTTCTCTGCTTCCTCATCGGTGATCTTCAGGTCAAATTCCTCTTCGAGAGCCATAATCAACTCCACCACATCAAGTGAATCAGCTCCCAAATCCTCCACAAAGGAGGCCTCTGGCGTAACATCTGCCTCGTTGATGCCCAGCTGTTCCACAATGATTGTTTTGACCTTTTCAAAAATCCTCTCGTCGAAATCGCCCATGGTAGGTCACCTCCTTCTCCAGGTACTCCTGCAGCATATTCATGCTACTACATACCTTCACTGCTGACAAGTGCCTGCTGCAAATTCTGCGCACCCGGCAGCCGCCAGCAGAGAGCCTAGTGGGCCATCTTTTCAGCGATGATCCCCACGTAATTGTTCTGAACGCCGTCACGGGCGACGCGGATCGCATTGTAGATGGCTTTAGCATTGGATCCGCCGTGGGCGATTATCACGACGCCGTTGATGCCCAAGAGAGGTGCTCCTCCGTACTCATTGGGGTCCATGCGCTTCTTGATCCGCCTGAACCCAGGCTTCATAAGCAGTGCTCCCGCCGTTGCCGCAAGGCTGCTCTTGGCTTCGGTCTTGATCATGTTCAGCAGTGTGGCACCCAGGCCTTCGGCCAGCTTGAGCACGACATTGCCCACAAAACCATCGCAGATGATGACATCCACGTTTCCGCTGGGCACTTCCCGCCCTTCCACATTGCCGATGAAGTTCACGCCAGCGTCCTGCAGGAGGTCAAAGGCCTCTTTGGCCAGCTGATTGCCTTTGCCGGGCTCATGCCCCACATTGAGCAGCCCCACCCGGGGGTTGGACACCTTGAGTACCTCGGAAGCGTAGATGGATCCCATTTGGGCAAACTGCACAAGCATACTGGGGCGGCAATCCACGTTAGCGCCCACGTCCAAGACCAGCGAAAACCCCTTGGCGGTGGGCATGAGCGTGGAGATAGCGGGCCTTTCCACTCCCTTGATCCTGCCGATGTTGAACAGGGCGGCAGCAAGAGATGCTCCCGTGTTGCCCGCACTGACGAGGGCATCGGCCTTCCCCTCACGCACAAGCCGCGCTCCCTGGACCAGTGAGGAGTCGGTCTTGGCGCGCACCGCAGCTACGGGTTCATCATCCATCTGTACTACTTCCGGTGCGTGGACTATCTCCACGCGGTTACTTCCAGCCCTCCCGGCCACCAGCGATTTTAAACGGCTCTCGTTGCCCGTGAGGACTACCGTAATCCCTTCCTTGTCTGCTGCCAGAAGAGCGCCCTCCACGATCTGTTCCGGGGCGTAATCTCCCCCAAAAGCATCAACCGCAATCCTAGTCAACCTTGGCCCCTCCCTTTCCTGCAACATCGACCACGACAAACTCTCCGCTGAACACCAGTTCATCCCGGACGAAGCTGTTGACCTGCACCTGGTAACGGTATCCCTCAACAGCTGTTACAGCCGCCTTGGCCATCACCCTGTCACCCAGCTTCACGGGGCGGCGGTAGCTTACCTGGGCAGTCTTGGTGAGCGCCAGGTCAGAGTCCACCAGTGCAACTGCCAAGGAGTTGGCCTGAGCAAAGAGGTGGTGTCCGCGCATAATCTGGCTGCGGGAGAAGACCATTTGGTCAGTAACCATGAGAACAGAGGTCCCGTCCCGACCGAGGTTCAGCTCCACGAGATCACCGATAACCTCTTCACCCCGCAGCGCTTTGACTTCCGAGTAGGTACCGGCTGCGATGATGCGCGCCCGCTCGCGAAGTTCAGGGATAGCCAGGGCCATGCGATCGAGTCGGATTGTGGCGACGCTCACCCCCAGTTGATCGGCGAGCTGCCAATCTGTCAAGAAGGGGTCTCTCCGCAGCAGCTCTTCCAAGGCCTTTCTCCGTGCCTTGCGGCCTTCACTGCCCTTCACCGCCGTTCCCCCTTAACGTCAAGTATTAGTACCAGGTTATAAACTACTTCTAAATATAAAGCATAGCCGGAATTAAGTAAAGTGAAAAGTAACCCAATAAAAAAAGATGTCCCTGACGAGACACCTTTTACCGCTTACTTCGCTTCCTTTACTTCCACGACCTGACGCCCTTTGTACATGCCGCAATTAGGGCAGATGCGATGGGGCAGTTTTGGCTCGCGGCAGTTGGGGCAGAGACCTGCTTCGACTGCTTCGACGCGATACCAATTCGCCCTGCGTGAACCGGTTCTAGCCTTGGAATGTCTTCTCTTTGGTACTGCCATTGTCCTTCCTCCTCTCCGGTGTTTCGGCTGGCGGCGAGAGTTCCAGCAGTTTGCTCAAGGGAGCAAGACGGATGTCGATGTCAGCCGTGGAACAGCTGCAGGTACCCTCAGCCAGTGCTGCTCCGCATTTGGGGCAGAGGCCGGGGCAATCCGGGCTGCAGACGACCTTCATCGGCACGCTCACCAGGAGAGACTCCTGGATCAGGCCAGAAGCATCCAGCTCATCGCCTTCCACCACATACTGCTCCTCAAGCAGGTCCTCTTCAACGCCATATTCGGGTGTTTTCAAAAATTCCTCCTCGCACGCTGCCTCCAGCCTGGTTCTCACTGGCTCGAGGCACCGGCTGCAGCGGAGCTCCACATCCACAGAAAAACTGCCGGCGACTAAGAATGCCTCTCCCGTATTGGTCACCTTCATCTCTACCGAAATGGGTCCCAAGACCTTCTCCACCTCGGGCAGAGCCTTGAGGAAATCTCCGGAAAGGTCCCTCTGGACCTCGAAGGAAGCCCCTTTTCGACCCTGAATGCCGCTGATGTTGAGACGCATCCTAATCACCTCATAAATTATACAAAGATTGCCCTACCCTGTCAACAACCTGCAGGTTAGGCTCTGCCCGCCAACCCTGCCTTGATCGCGGGCAGAGCAGCGAGGGCTGCCTGGCGTCCTTTTTCCACGATCTCCTCTGCCCGGTTAAGCTGTGTGGGCCGCACATTGCCCAAATCCGGCTCGATCAGCACATCGCAGTCGATTTCCTTCTTGGACGCAGCCTGCCTGCTCAGGATATCAATGGTCTGGATGATCACATCGGGCAGATGGCGTACTCTGCTGCGCAGGGGCCCCCATCCCACATCAACCGCGATGACAAAATCCGCTCCGAGCCTGCGGCAGAGATTGCCCGGCACTCTGTTCACCAAGGCCCCATCGACCAGGAGCATGCCGTCCTTGGGGACGGGCACGAAAATCCCGGGGATCGACATGCTGGCGATGATGCCATCTGCCACCGAACCAGAGTCCAGGACAACTTCTTCTCCTGTAAGGAGATCGGTCGCTACCACGGCTGCTCTGATAGGTAGGTCCTCAAAATCCTGATTGCGGGTCAAAAGGCGCAGCATATCGTGGATTTTGTCAGGGGCAACCAGTCCCTGGGGGCGAAGCGTCCAGCTGGTGAGGTCGCTCCAGTCCAGCTGAAGCACCATCTTACCCACCAGCCGCAGATCTGATCCTGCGGCAAACAGCCCGGCAGCGATGGCTCCAGCACTGGTGCCGCAGACAACTTCCACTGGAATCTGCTGTTCCTGCAGCACCTGGAGGACTCCCAGGTTGGCAAGCCCCCGGGCCGCCCCTGAACCCAGAGCAACGCCTACCTTAGGGTATGGCATAAATCTCACCTCAAATTCGTAGGAATTAGCAGATCGTCACGGAAAGGGTGAGACCCATGACGCCCAGCCGCGGCCTAGCCGTGCTGGCCTGCATTCTTGCAGTGCTGATCGCCGCTTACCCAGACATTTCCTTCCAAGCATCCCTGGCAGGGCTGAAACTGTGGTTCGACACTGTCCTGCCTGCGCTGCTCCCCTTCTTCATCATGGCTGAGCTGCTCATGGGTTTGGGAGTGGTACACTTCCTGGGTACCCTGTTCGAACCGATCATGCGCCCCCTTTTCCGCATCCCGGGAGAAGGCGGTTTTGCCCTCGCCATGAGCTTAGCGGCGGGGTTTCCTCTGGGAGCCAAAGTAACTGGCGATCTGGCCCGGTCCGGCCTGATCACCCCAACTGAAGGAGAGCGTCTGCTCGGACTGGCCCACACTGCCAATTCTCTTTTCCTGGCAGGGGCAGTGGCCGTGGGCATGTTCGGCAGGCCCGAACTCGGTGTCACTCTGATAGCCGCCCACTATCTGGGCGCAGTATTTGCCGGCCTCTGCATGCGGGTGCATAGAGGGCCGGAAACCCCCCCGAGAAAAAGCCAAGAAGCTTACCTGCAGAGGGCGCTCCGTGCCCTCGACGAGGCACGGCGGGCTGATGGACGCCCCTTAGGCAAGCTCTTCGGAGATATCGCGAAGAACAGCTTCTCCTCGATGCTTTTTATCGGCAGCTGCATCGTGTTTTTTTCAGTGGTCGTTCAGGTGATCGGCGCAGCGGGGCTGCTCGACCCCCCGCAGGCCTTCCTGAGCTGGGTTCTGAACTGGGCCGGACTTGATCCGAGCCTCAGCAGAGCGATACTGCACGGTTTCTTCGAGACAACGCTCGGCACCCAGCTTGCCAGCAGGACATCTGCCACACTGGCGGCGCAGGTTACGGCCGCCAGCTTGATCCTTGGATGGAGCGGGCTTTCTGTCCACGGTCAGGTCACGGCCATGGTTGGCGGCAGCGGCATCCGCCTCAGGCCATATTTTTGCGCCCGCCTGCTTCACGCCGCCTTTTCTGCCGCTATCGCTGCCTTGCTCATGGGGCCCGCCAGGTTCATCCCGGCCTCGCTGACCAAAGCCCTGCCTGTCCTGGGAAGCGGTGAGTTTCTAGACGGCAGCTTTGGCGCCCGGTTCCTAGCCTCGGCACGCCTAGCCACGAGCTTCCTCCTGATCCTTGTGCTCATCCTAAGCGTCTTTTGGCTGGGCAGACGCATCGTCTATATCTCTTTACGCTCTCGGGACTGATCCTTCTTCTGGAGGGCTTCCTGGCCGCGCTCGATCTCGGCCAGGGCCTTGGTCAAAACTTCATGCAGCTGAGACAGTTTTTCCAGCGCATACTCTTCTGCGCCGGCCTGCATCTCAAGGGCGCGCTTTCTACTCTCCTCTAAGAGCAGTTTGCTTTCCTCTTCTGCCTGGCGGTAGATCTCGCTGTTGCTCACCAGCTTAGCAGCGTACTCCTCTGCCTTGGCGATCATCCGCTCAACCTGCTCCTGCCCTTCGGCCATCATCTTTTCCCGTTCGGAGGAGACTGCCTCCGCTCGCTTGATTTCTTCGGGGATGGCTGCCCGGATAATATCCAGCAGGTCAAGCAGCTCATCGGCATCCACCAGCACTTTGCCAACCAAAGGAACCTCGGGCGCCTTCTCCACTAGTGCTTCCAGTTGGTCGATGAGGACCAAAAGATTCACTCGGTTCACCGTGACCTCTCCCTGTTCTTGAATTTATTCAGCAATGCCTCAGCCACTCGCGGGCTTACCCACTTGGACACGTCGCCGCCGAGCTCCGCCACTTCCTTTACCGCTGAAGAACTGACAAACGAGTACTCACTGCTGGTCATCATGAAGACTGTCTCGACATTAGGATCGAGTGAGCGGTTCATAGCAGCGATCTTGAATTCGAACTCAAAGTCCGACACGGCTCTGAGTCCCCTCACCATCGCCACGGCGTTTTTCAGCTTGGCGTACTCGACGGCCAGCCCAGAATAAGTGTCCACTGTTACGTTGCTCAGGCCTTTAGTCTCTTCGCGCAGCAGATCCATGCGCTCGGTCACAGAAAAGAGGGGTACCTTCTCCGGGTTGTGCAGGACGCAAATGTAGAGGTGATCGAAAAGGCTGCTCGCTCTCGTGATGATGTCCAGATGGCCGTAGGTTACGGGATCAAAGGTTCCTGTGCACACCCCGATCTTCACTGAGACCCCTCCCATCGATAAAACAGAAGCGCCGTTTCCCCATAGGTGCGGATCTGCTCTAGGCAGAGTTTCGACACGGCGGGCGGTGCTTCCTCTTTTTTGCTGATTTCGGCGACCACAATTCCCTCCGCTTTCAGGAGGCCAGAGTCGGCCAAACTGGCCAGCGTCTTCTCGACGAGACCCTTGGCATAGGGTGGATCCATGAAGATCAGGTCAAACTGCTCTCCGCGCCTAGCAAGCCTGGCCAGGGCAGAAAAGACATCGCTGTTCAGGACAACTCCCCCCTGAAGCCTGGTGCGGGCCAGGTTCTTTTTGATCTGCTCGCAGCAGGCCCGGTCAGCCTCCACCCAGACCACGGCCTCTGCCCCGCGGCTCAAGGCTTCCAGCCCGATCGCGCCGCTGCCCGCGAAGAGATCAAGAAAGCGGCTGTCCGCCACTGCTTGACCCAAGATGTTGAACAGCGCTTCTCTGACCCGCGCGCCCGTCGGGCGCGTCGAAAGCCCCTTCACGCTGGTAAGTACCGTTCCTTTGGCTTTCCCGGCTATCACCCGCATATCCTGCACTCCTATATGGGGAAATGATCAAGCTCCGCTGCCAGTTCAGGATACCCTGCCAGCAGCGCATCGCGGCTCAGAAGCTCCCTCACTGCCTCGGCTGCTGCCTGCAGCAGTTCGCGGTCTCGCTGCAGATCGGCCAACCGGAACAAGGGCTGTCCCCACTGGCGCACTCCCAGGAGATCGCCTGGCCCCCGCAGGCGCAGATCTTCCTCGGCGATGAAGAAACCGTCATTGCTGCGGCGCACCACCTCAAGCCGCGCCCTGGCCTGAGGCGAATTGCTGTAGGCGAGAAGGAAGCAGATACCCGGCTTCTTGCCTCGACCAACGCGGCCGCGCAGCTGGTGCAGCTGGGCCAGGCCGAAGCGCTCGGCGTTTTCGATCACCATGACGGTGGCATTGGGCACGTTCATACCAACCTCAACCACGGTGGTCGCGATCAGCACATCAAGCTCGCCCCGGGCAAAAGCCTGGAACACTTCCTCTTTCTCCCTGCCCATCTGTCCGTGGATCAAACCGACCCGGGCTTCAGCAAGGAGGCCCTTCCGCAGTTCTTCCATCTCCTGCACAGCGGCCTTAAGGTCCACGTGCTCAGATTCCTCAACCAGGGGAAAGACCACGTAGGCTTGTTCGCCCTGCTGTACTCGGGATAGAACATAGCGATATACATCGGCGCGCCGGTTCGGGTGGATCAGGCGGGTATCCACAGGCTGTCTGTGCGCCGGCAGCTGCCTGATCTCCGTGATATCCAGATCGCCGTATATGGTGAGGGCCAGCGAACGTGGGATGGGCGTGGCGCTCATCACAAGCAGGTCAGGGTTCCCTTTGCCGAGGAGCGCAGCGCGCTGCCTGACTCCGAAGCGGTGCTGTTCATCGACGATGGCCAGGGTGAGGTTGCGGTACTCCACCTTGTCCGTGATCAGGGCGTGGGTGCCCACCACCACATCGACTTCGCCGGCAGCCAGGGCTCTGCGCACCCCGTCCTGCTCCTTGGTTTTCATGTTGCCGCTGAGCAGTTCCACGCGGATCCCGAGCGGACCCAACGAAGCCTTGAAGCGCTCAGCCATCTGCTGCGCTAGGACTTCGGTTGGCACCATCATCGCCACCTGGCCGCCGCTGGCAGCGGCCTTAACAGCTCCGTACTCCGCGACAATAGTCTTCCCCGAGCCCACCTCGCCCTGGATCAGGCGGCGCATGGGCCGGGGTGACTCCATATCTTCCTTAACCTGCAGCAGAGCTGCCTTTTGGTCATCTGTCAGCTCGAAGGGCAGCCGCGCAAGGAAGCGGGAAGCGAGCTCCCCATCTGGGGCATGGGCGATGCCGGCCCGCTGTCTCTGGCCGCGCTGCAGTCCAAGGTGGAAGAGGAAAAGCTCTTCAAAGGCCAGGCGTTCACGGGCCCGCTCGTAGCTTGGGAGATCCGCGGGAAAATGGATCTGCCGGATGGCCTCCTGCCTGTCCATGTAGCTGGTGCACAGTTCAGGCGGAAGGCATTCCCTCAGCTCACCCACGAACCGCAGAGCAGCCCTGGCCCAGTTGACCCGCTGGTTGTTGGTGATACCGGACACCAACGGGTAGACCGGCATCAGCCCCTGATGCTCCGGGGGGCTGGTGTACACTTCCGGTGATGTCATTTCCGGGAAAAGCGTGCCTTCCTTGACCAAGCCGTACACCCACACCTGCTTGGCCTTCTGCAGCTTGCGGCAGAGAAAACTCGGACCAACAGCCCGATGGTAGACAAACCAGGTCAGCCCCAGCTGCCCGCCGAGGGTAGCCTGGACCAGGCGCCGGCCTTGAGAGATGGGTCGTTCACTCAGATGGAGCAGGGGACCCTGCACCAGCTGGGTTTCTCCGGGCTGCACCTCCTCGGGCCGCAGCACTCGCTGGAAATCCTTGTACGTGCGGGGAAAGCTGAACAGGACATCCCGCACCGTTACCAGTCCCAAACCTTTCAGCACTTTAGCCTTCTTCTCGCCCACACCGGGCAGCACCGAAACCGGTCTGTTCAACATGCCCTGTGTCTGCACTCAATCACCTCAATCAAAAACAACCCTTATCCTAGAGCGAAGCTTAGGACAAGGGTTGCGCATGATCCCCGAGGCCCCCATCCCGCGGGCTGCCTCTAGACACTGTACATGAACAATGCTATCGTCCCCGCCCCGGTGTGCACGCCGATGGTGGGACCGATCTCCCCTAGGAGAACCGGTTCTTCCAGATCGAGGATCTCCACAAGGGCCTCAGCCAGAGTCTGTGCCTCGGCTGGGTTATCTGCATGGCTGAGGGCTGCCTTCAGTTTGCGATCGGGGTAGCGCTGGCGAAATTCTGTCCCCAGTTCCCTCAGGCGCTTAAGGGCCTTGGTCTTGCCGCGGATCTTCTCGAAGGGCGCCACCTGCCCGTCCACCAGGGTAAGGACCGGTTTGATGTTGAGCAGGGTGCCCAGCATAGCTGAGGCCAGCCCGATACGTCCGTTTTTCTGAAGGTATTCGAGGGTGTCTACTACGAAGTAGACCTGGAGGCACTCCACGACGCGCTGGGCTTCCTCCAACACTTCTTCTGCGCTTTTACCGGTCTGCGCTGCTTCCGCAGCCGCCACTGCCGTGACACCGATCCCCAGCGATGCCGCTTTGCTGTCCACGGCCTTAACAGTGATCTGAGGATCGATCATGGTACTCGCGAGAACCGCAGATTGATAGGTGCCGCTCATCTTGCTGCTCAAGTGGATTGAGATGATAGTATCCCCTGGCTGCGCGATGCGTTCATAGAGCGCCACGAAATCCGCCGGGGATGGCTGGCAAGTGCTGGGCAGAATCTTTTCCTGCCGCAGGCGTGCATAGAACTCCGCTGTTGAGATGTCTTCTCCGTCCCTGAAGATCTCGTCACCAAACTGAACGGTCAGCGGCACTACATGGATTCCAAGGCGCTGCCGCACATCAACAGGAAGATCACTGCCGCTGTCTGTCACCACATGGATTCGTCCCACCGCATCGACCTCCTCTCTCGGGTTATTCCACAGAAACGATGAAATAATACAGGGGTTGTCCCCCGCTGTACACTTCCACTTCACAGTTAGGGAACTCGGTGCGGATCTGTTCCATCAGCTCCTCGGCCACCGCTCCATCGAGATCGGCGCCGTAGTAGATACTGATCACAGAAGAGTCATCATCCACCATTTTGTGTACAAGGTCTAGGGCTACAGCGCTGGGAGTGGACCCAACAACGGCGATCTTGCCTTCGGCAAGGCCGATGATATCCCGCTCCTCGATGTGCAGATCGCCTGCCACTGTGGAACGGACAGCATAGGTCACTTCGCCCGTCTTGACTTCCCGCATACCCTCTTCCATGGCGGCCAGGTTGTCCTCAAGGGAGTCCTCGGCCACGAAGTACATCAGGGCGGCTATCCCCTGCGGGATGGAACGCGTTGGTACAACGCCAACGGTCTTGGCCGCCAGCTCCCTCGCCTGCTGAGCCGAGAAGATCACGTTCTTGTTGTTGGGCAGGATGATCACCGCGTCAGCGTTCACGCTGTTGACCGCCTTGACCAGATCCTCTGTGCTTGGATTCATGGTCTGGCCACCAGCCACAACGAAGTCAACACCGAGGCTGGTAAAGATCTCGGCAAGGCCTTCTCCCGGAACCACTGCCACGATACCAAGGGGTTTATGCTCTGTCACAACGCCATTGCTCGGCAGGCTCACCACCTTGTTGCCAGTGCTGTAATCGAGGTGGTGGGTCTCCTCATGGTTGATAAACGCCTGGTTCTGGAGGCGCATGTTGTCGATTTTCATCGATGTCAGTTCACCGAACTGCCCGCAGAACTCAAGGACTTGACCCGGATGATCAGTGTGGATGTGCACCTTGACCACATCTTCGTCTGCCACCACGAGCAGCGAATCTCCCTTGGTTTCGAGCTCCTGTCTGATCATCACAGCATCAATGCCGCCGCCCAGGATGATGAACTCGGTGCAGTATTTGTTAACCGTGACCTCCTGCTCGAATCTGGGCGCCTCTGCTTCGACGGTCTCCTCGATCGGCTGGGCCAGGAACTCCTCCAGTTCTTCAGGGGTAGCAGTGAGTGCAGTGAGAAAACCCTCAAAAAGAAAGACCAGGCCTTGTCCGCCTGCATCGACTACCCCGGCCTGTTTGAGCACCGGCAAGATGTTCGGGGTGTCGGCCAGAGCCGTGCGGGCCCCTTCCAAGGCGGCCTGCATAACCTCGATGGCATTTGCCCCGTTTTCGCTGGCTTGACTTGCATATTCCGCTGCCACCCGAGCCACGGTCAGCATGGTTCCCTCAACTGGCTTCATGACCGCCCGATAGGTGGTCTGAGAAGCCGTGACCAGCGCATGGGCTAGATCTGGACCGGTTATCTCGCTGCGTACATCGCTCAACCCGTCGGAGAAACCTCGGAAGAACTGGGAGAGGATTACTCCGCTGTTGCCCCGGGCTCCCATGAGCGAACCCCTGGTCAGCAGGGAGGCCAAACGTCTGATCTCTCCATTGCCGAACTGTTCCAGTTCCTTGATGGCTGCGTTGAGGGTGAGGGACATGTTCGTTCCCGTGTCGCCGTCGGGCACCGGGAAGACGTTCAGCGAGTTTATCTTATCTTTCTGCTGGTTCAGGTGGCGAGCCGCCGCCAGCAGCATGTTTTTGAATGCCAACCCATTGATCACGTCCAAGCTAGATCCTCCGATCACTTCTTCTTGGGGCGGGTAACGCGCACACTCTGGACCTTGACATTGATCCGATCCACTTTCAAGCCGAGCATGGTCTCGACAACATACTTAACCCGCTCCTGCACATTCCTGGCTACTTCGGATATCTTCACGCCATACTCTACCACGATGTAGAGCTGGATGGTAATACTCTCTTCACCAAACTGGATATCCACGCCGCGTTCGAAGTTGTCCCGGCGCAGCAGGTCCGAAATCCCTTCCTGAATGTTGCGCGGGGCCATGCCGACAAGGCCGTAGCACTCCATCGCCGCCAAGCCTGATATGGTGGCGATAACTCCTTCGCGTACCGTTACCTTACCGTATGGGCCTTGAAAATCTTGGGCCACGCTCGTCACCCTCTCTACACCGTTACCAATTTGGTCCATCGACTATCATCCCTATTCTACCCATTTGCCCCCTGGTTGTAAAGGTTTTTGTCTTGGCGGCACTGTATGCCTTGCATTCGGCAAAACCCTGTGCTACAATGAAGAAGCGTTACTGAAATCGTATCAAAGGGGGTAGGAAGTATGGCAAGGTGCATCGTCTGCAACAAGGGTACCGTGTCCGGCAATCTTCGCAGCCACGCTGAGAACAAGAACCGGCGCACCTGGAAACCCAACCTGCAGAAGACCCGCATCGTAGTCGATGGGAGCCCCAGGCGGGCTTATGTCTGCACTCGCTGTCTGAAAAGCGGAAGAGTACAGAGAGCTCTTTAATCCTTCCCCTATGTTATAGTGATTTCGCATGAGCGGCCTCTAGGTATGTCCTAGGGGTTTTCTGCTGTCAAGGAACGCAAGAGGCTGCCGGGGCACAGTAACCCGGCAGCCACGATCGGAATCTGAGGCTCTCAAACCCGCGGTTCGAAGATCTCCTTTCGTGTGTCCAAAAGCAGGATGATCAACAGCGTCAGAACGGCACTGGGTACCATGAACCAGGCATTATAGACCACAGAGTAACCAACCACTGAATACCCTTCGGGAGTATACTCTGCAAAAAACACCGCTCCCGAGATCACGTGAACGATCAGGCGCAGCAGGGTGCCTGCGGTTACGCCAAGCCAGCGCACCTTTTTGAACAGGCCGAAACCCGCCACGGCCAGGACCATGTAAGAGGCGGGGTAATCTAAGAGGATCTGCACAGGATGGACATAGTAGCCTCCCAAGATAATCTTGAGCACCCCGACCAGAGCCCCGCCCACGAGCGCAGCTGCGCCTCCGCGCCTGAACGCCAGGACGAAGATGGGCAGCATGCCGAGGGCCACACTCCCGCCCTGCGGTGCCCGAAAGAGCCTCAGTTCTGAAAGCAGCAGCGCTGCTCCCACCAAAACCGCCGTTTCCACCATGATCTGAACCTTCTTGCTCCGCATCAAACCAACCTCCCAGAATGCCGATGTCCTTCCGCATTCGGTACTAAAAGGAAAACATGGACGCGAAGCGGTCCATGTTCCACCAACCGCTTCCCTACGCAGGAATTACCCAAACAGGTTCGAAGGGTTCGAATCCAAAGCAGACAGGGCAGTACATCGGCATCTTGCCTCTTTGCAGTGCATCCTGCTTCCTGCCGCTGCCGCTTGGATCGTCTCAGCCGTAAAGCACCCCTAGCGGAACTCCACCGTATGATTTGCTTATTTATTCTCCTTCGTCAGGAAAAAACCTGCAATAAAATGAACCTTATCTGTAAGAAAAGCATCCCGTTCATCAGGATGCTTTTCCGACGGCCCTTTCTGAGCAGGCGGCGCAAAAATCCTCGACTTCGCAGGCGAACGCGAAGTAGTTCCTTGCCCAGGGAGTTGGTATTTTTTGTGGTGATCGTTTGGAAGACCTTCTACCCTCCTTTCCTTGATATGTTCACCACCCGCTCAGTGTAAGTACATGATAACGCAAATTGTCAGACTTGTCAACCACTAAACCAGATTTTTGCGTCAAATGAAGCAAAATCGAGTAGGTAGCCGCTAGGTGATCAGCCTAGCGGCTTTCCTCTCACAGAACGGTGCGTACGGGCCACGTACACCGCTCCTGAAGAATCTACCGCCGTTCGTAGAACTGCGACACAATCC